>OGQV01000006.1_pt1 | contig 293517 bp, 245 predicted proteins | sample 1553311 | NCBI WGS metagenome assembly OGQV01 (sample SAMEA2579976, study PRJEB22360) | human gut metagenome
AACTCGCGACCCTAACCTTGGCAAGGTTATGCTCTACCAACTGAGCTATTTCCGCGATTGCGGATGCAAAGGTAGATATTTTCTCCAAACCTGCAAACATTCCGCCCGTTTTTTTCGCGAAGAAAACTATACATCTCCTCCACTCTGAAGACATGTTTTTGATTATCAACTCATTCTGTCCCGATAATCTTCGTAAGAAAATTGCCTGAATATTTCAGCCTTCCCATCTTTCGTCCACATAGCAATAGCAGGATGATGGATTCCATTGAACATATTTGTTTTTACCATAGTGTAATGAATCATATCTTCGAAGACTATGCGTTCTCCGATCTGCAGTTCATGATCGAAACTCCAATCTCCCATATAATCACCACTCAGGCATGAATTCCCTCCCAAACGATATACATGGCAACCATTATTCCCCATTTCAGCACCACATACAGCGGGCTGATAAGGCATTTCAAGACAGTCGGGCATGTGACAGGTAAAGCTAACATTGAGAATAGCTGTGCGAATGCCGCGACTTTCTACAATATCCACTACTTCGGAAGTCAAAACACCAGTTTGCCAGGTAAAAGCAGAACCTGGCTCCAAAATAATACGCAAATGAGGATGGCGGCTACGTAAATCATTCAATAAATGAATAAGATGCTCTACATCATAATCTTTACGTGTCATCAAATGACCACCACCCAGATTCAGCCATTTTATCTGCGGGAACCAATAAGAGAATTTTTCTTCCAAATGCTTAAGCGTACGTTCCAGTTCGTAAGAAGAAGACTCACAGTGGCAGTGGCAATGAAACCCTTCAATACCCTGCGGCAAGGTTTCAGTCAGTAAATCTGCCGTTATGCCGAAACGGGTTCCGGGAGCACAAGGATTATACAACTCTGTTTCTACTTCTGAATATTCAGGATTGATACGAATACCACAGGAAATTCCACTTCCTTCCTTTACCACCGCAGGATAGAAACGGCAAAATTGTGACAAAGAATTAAAAGTTACATGGCTACTACAGCGCATGATTTCCGGGAAATCAGCCTCCGTATAGGCAGGAGAATAGGTATGAGCTTTACTGCCGAACTCTTCCAATGCCAATCGCGCTTCGTATACGGAACTCGCCGTAGAATGCTCGATATATTCCCTAAAAATGGGAAATGAGCGCCACATAGCAAACGATTTAAAGGCCAGAATAATTTCCACCCCGGCACGATCGGCAACACTTTTTATCAGCTTGAGGTTTTTTCTTAATAATTCTTCATCCATGATATAGCATGGGGAAGGGAAACGATCAAAATCTATCATATTTTCTTTTTTATCCGATTATTTTAAAACGGGCAAAACGCAATAAAAGTTGCTTGTCACCCGCATTCTTGAAACGAATGGTAGCTTTAGCATTATCACCCTCACCTTCCACTTTCACAACTTCTCCCAGACCAAAACGTTCGTGCTCAATCAATTGTCCAGGTTGCACTGCCATTGCAGAAGCAGGAGCTGACGAAGAAGCAGGAGTTGACGAAGTCACCCGCTTCAGATTACGTGGAACGCTCGGAGCAATTACCTGCTGCTTAGGACGCTGAGAAGTTTCCTTATTATAAAATGATTCACGTACATGAGGTGAACGAGAAAAACCAGTGCTATTCTCCCGACGGAATGATCCGGACTCATCATCAATCTTACTACTAAGTCCTGCCTCCTGGGGCAAACGCAGAAAACGAATATCTATATCTTTCAAGAAGCGACTGGGACTGCCAAATTCCATTTTTCCATAACGAAAACGAGTACGGGCATACGACAGAAAACAATGTTCTTCTGCACGGGTAATGGCCACATAAAACAAACGTCTTTCCTCTTCTAACGCACGGGGTGAATCCCCTACCATACCACTGGGAAAAAGATTTTCTTCCATTCCCACCACAAATACATTCCTAAATTCCAATCCTTTGGCAGAATGGACAGTCATAAGCGTGATTTTCTCGTCATCTCCATCTTTATCCGAGTCCTGATCAGTCAATAGTGAGACTTCCGAAAGAAAATCAGTCAACGATATATTAGGATTTCCTTCTTCCATACGCATCGCGCAGAAATCACTCATGCCATTTACCAATTCCTCAATATTCTCCTTACGGCTAAGGTTCTCCGGAGAATTATCCTGGCAGACATCATTAATGATACCGGATTGGCGGATAATTTCCGTACCAATTTCATAAGCATTTTTATCCACTATACCTTCCAGAAATCCGGAAATCAAATCGCGGAAAATCTGTAATTTGGAATGTGTACCCTTATTGAAATTCAGCCCATATGTCAACGGTTCGCATAACACAGTCCAAAGACTGACACCATTCTCAGTAGCCGCAGCAATGATCTTACCCACTGTCGTATCACCAATACCGCGAGCCGGATAGTTAATAATACGTTTAAATGCTTCTTCATCATTCGGATTAACAACCAACCGGAAATAGGCTATCACATCCTTAATCTCCTTACGTTGATAAAAGGATAATCCACCGTAAATACGATATGGCATACCCCGTTTACGCATCGCTTCCTCAAAGACACGGCTCTGTGCATTGGTACGGTAAAGTATAGCAAAATCTGAATAGGAATAATGCTCCGAGCGACGAAGTTCCGCAATCTTATTGACTACAATATCCCCCTCTTCCACATCACTGTATGCCTGAAACACACCGATGGCTTCCCCTTTCTCTTTCTCCGAAAAAACCTCCTTACGTATTTGCCTCTCATTCTTCTCAATCAAACTATTCGCCGCACAAACAATAGTTTGTGTAGACCGATAATTTTGTTCCAGTTTGAAGACTTTTGTATTGGGATACACTTTAGTAAAGTATAGTATATTATCAATATCAGCTCCCCGGAAAGAGTAAATACTCTGGGCATCATCTCCTACCACACATACATGCTGATGATCTTTTGCCAACTGTAGTACAATACTATGCTGAGCATAATTAGTATCTTGATACTCATCTACCAGAATATAGCGAAACTGTTCCTGATAACGCGCTAACACTTCAGGATGATCCCTGAACAGTATAAAAGTATAAAAAAGCAAATCATCAAAATCCATTGCATCCGCCTGCCTACAACGATCCCAATAACGGTGATAAATATCGCGTATTGCAGGCATCTTAGCTGCACGGTCACCCTCATACGCTTCTTTATTGGATGCATACGCCGCAGGAGAAACCAAGTGATTCTTCGCATTGGATATACGCGTCTGCACGATCCCCGGTTTATACACTTTCTCATCCAGGCCCATTTCTTTTATAATAGAGCGCACCAGACTCTTACTGTCCGCCGTATCATAAATGGTAAACTGTGAAGTAAAACCTATATTTACGGCTTCCACATGCAAAATACGCAAAAATATGGAATGGAATGTGCCCATCCATAAATGACGTGCCCGCTGGTCTCCTACTTGCCGGGCAATACGCTCTTTCATTTCACGGGCAGCTTTATTGGTAAAAGTTAGAGCCAATATATTCCATGGCTGATAACCATTCTCTAACAAATAGGCTATTTTATAGGTCAGCACCCGCGTCTTCCCGGAACCAGCACCGGCTATAACCAGCGACGGACCCTCGTTGTAGAGCACTGCTGCGCGCTGTCCTTCATTCAGTTCTTCGATATAATTCGTATTCATGTATGCAAAATTAAGGGATTCTTTTTAGATTCATACAATGTATACGAACTAAAATAATTAAGATAGCATATTACATTTCAGAAAACAGTCCATAAGTCACTGTTTATTATGCACTTCCACAACAAGTCATTCTACATCTTCAAAAAGTTTTATAGATATGGAAGAACATTTATTGGATATCAAACGTTATATTAACAAAAACATAATTCAAGACAAATTATGAATACATTATTAACATCTTTAATGCTTATAATTATGACATACGAAATGCCTAAACTTCCATATGCAAACAATGCGTTGGAACCTGTAATCAGTCAGCAAACTATAGATTACCACTACGGTAAGCACTTACAAACATACGTAAATAACCTCAATAACCTGGTTCCGGGTACAGAGTATGAAAATAAAGATTTAGTAACCATAGTAGCCACTGCACCGGATGGAGCCATCTTCAATAATGCAGGACAAGTTCTGAACCATACTTTATACTTCCTGCAATTTTCCCCCAAACCTGCTCATAGTGAGCCAACCGGTAAATTAGCAGAAGCTATTAAACGCGATTTTGGAAACTTCGATAACTTCAAAAAAGAGTTCACAGCTGCTGCCGTAGGATTATTCGGCTCTGGCTGGGCTTGGTTATCAGTAGATAAGAACGGAAAACTTCATATAACCAAAGAAGCTAATGGCAGTAACCCTGTACGTGCAGGACTTATTCCATTGTTAGGATTCGATGTGTGGGAACACTCCTACTATCTTGATTATCAGAATCGTCGTGCCGATCATGTAAATGCTCTTTGGAGTATTATCGACTGGGATGTAGTGGGTAATCGACTGAAATAAGCAACAACAACCTTATAAACTCTTTTTTTAATGCGCACCTACGGGAATAGAAACTTCCCATAGGTGCGTTTGTGTTTCAATCTAACATATTTTAAAGAAAAACGTTACCTACTGAAAGCATTTATCATTAACTTTGCTAAACATAAACGTTTAACAAATAAAAATGAAGCTCATCATAGTCACAGCGCCCACATTCTTTGTGGAAGAGGACAAGATCATTACAGCACTCTTTGAAGAAGGGCTGGATATTTTGCATCTGCGGAAACCGGAAACTCCTGCTATGTATTCCGAGCGACTTTTGACGCTAATACCTGAAAAATATCATAGACGCATTGTTACTCACGAACATTTCTATTTAAAGGAAGAGTTTGACCTCATGGGTATTCATCTGAACACACGTAATCCTAATGAGCCACATGATTACTCAGGACATGTCAGTTGCACTTGCCATTCTGTAGAAGAAGTAAAAAGTAAAAAGCATTTTTATGATTATGTATTTATGAGTCCCGTTTATGACTGTATCACCAAAACAGGTACTCTTTCCGGTTATACTCCGGAAGAATTGCGCGCAGCTGGAAAAGAAAGAATAATAGATACTAAAGTTATGGCTTTAGGAGGAATTACTCCAGACAATATTTTGGAGATAAAAGATTTCGGATTTGGAGGTGCAGTAGTACTTGGTGATTTATGGAATAAATTTAATGTTTGTACAGATCGGGATTATTTAGGTGTCATCCGCCACTTTAAGAAACTAAAGGAAATGGCGGATTAAAAAGTTCAATTTCCATTAGAACTTCCCATATTCTTTATATTCGACCCCAGCAGGCAAAGTAAAATAGAATGTAGAGCCTTCTCCTTTTTTAGATTCTACACCAATGCCACCACCATAGTGTTCAACAATAGATTTCGTAATAGAAAGACCTAAACCTGTGCCACGAATGTTATAGTTCATCTTCACAAAACGTTCAAAGATAGCCCGGCGACTTTCTTCATCAATGCCACATCCTGTATCAGCTACATAAAAATAAAAGTTATTATTACTCAAACGGCGATATCCAATCTTCACACTACCCTGTTCTGTAAACTTCAAAGCATTTTTCACCAAATTATTAATGACCTGTGCAAAACGTACCCGGTCTATCATTAAACGACATTGAGGAAGTTTTTCTACAAACTCAATCTGAATACCCGACGGACGGGGATGTGCATTTTCTGCAGCACACATTTCCTGAATCAAAGCATTCACATCCACATCTCCATCTTTATATTCCATTGTATTGGCCTCAATCTTTGAGAAGTCCAATAAATCATTAATCATCTGAACAAGAAAATCTTTATTGTCATTGATTTCTTTCAGAAAAATCATTCGTTCTTCTCTACTCAGATTATCAGTCTCAGCAAGTACATTTGTAAATCCGACAATCGCATTAAGTGGGGTACGTATCTCATGGGTCATATTGGCGATAAAGGCATTCTTCAGCTGATTACTTTCTTCCGCCACTTCATTTAATTGTTGCAAAGTCTTCAACCTCTTGGTCTTGTTGATAGACACAACAATCATAATGACCAGAAGTAATAAAATAATTACTCCAAAGCAAAGCAAGAGTATTTCATTTCTTTGATAAAAATCTGATGCCCATAAAATATAAAATGTAGCAAAATCCGGCTTCATAAAGTTGGTTATTAAAAGATAAAAGTGATCCAAATTCTATATGTGGGCACAAATATACTAAAGAAAAAACAAATAACTGATCAATAGATACATGTTTTTTCTAAAAAAGATAGGCTGTAAGCCTCTTTGAAAAAGGTTTACAGCCTATAAATATAAGATTTATGAAGTCTTTTATTTCATATCTTCAATGGCTGCCTGCGCCGCTGCCAGACGTGCAATGGGTACTCTGAATGGAGAACAACTAACGTAGTTCAAACCCACCTTATGGCAGAATTTCACAGAAGAAGGCTCACCGCCATGTTCACCACAGATACCGCATTTCAAATCCGGACGGATAGCACGGCCTTTTTCCGTAGCCATACGTACCAACTGTCCTACTCCATTCTGATCGAGAACCTGGAACGGGTCTACTTTCAGAATCTTCTTTTCCAGATAAACCGGAAGGAAAGAAGCAATATCATCACGTGAATAACCGAATGTCATCTGCGTTAAGTCATTTGTACCGAATGAGAAGAACTCAGCAGAAGAAGCAATACGGTCAGCAGTCAAAGCTGCACGAGGAATTTCAATCATTGTACCTACCTTGAAGTCAATGCTGTCACCCAGTTCAGCGAAAAGTGCAGCAGCTTCTTCGCGAATCACCTTTTCCTGTTCTTTGAACTCATACAAGATACCAGTCAGCGGAACCATGATTTCCGGATGGGTTTCCACACCTTCTTTCTTCAGTTCCAGAGCAGCACCAAGGATAGCACGTGTCTGCATCTGAGTAATTTCAGGATACGTATTGCCCAAACGACATCCACGGTGTCCCAGCATCGGATTATGTTCACAAAGTGATTCTACACGTTGCTGGATATATTGCAGACTAACCCCCATAGCGTCCGCCATTTCTTGTTGCCCCTTCAAATCATGCGGAACAAATTCGTGCAAAGGAGGATCAAGCAAACGGACAGTTACCGGACAACCTTCCATAGCCTGGAAGATACCCTTAAAGTCTGCTTGTTGGTAAGGCAATATCTTGGCCAAAGCTTTGCGACGTCCTTCCGCATCTTCTGCGAGGATCATCTCACGCATAGCTTTAATCTTTTCACCTTCAAAGAACATGTGTTCCGTACGGCAAAGACCAATGCCTACAGCACCAAAGTTGCGAGCTACGCCGGCATCATGGGGAGTATCAGCATTAGTGCGTACCTGAAGTTTCGTATACTTATTGGCCAGATCCATCAATTCTGCAAAGTCTCCAGAAAGTTCAGCAGCTTTTGTTTCTACCTGACCTTTATAAACTACACCTGTACTACCATTCAATGAAATATAATCGCCTTCTTTCAGCAGAACACCATCTATTTCCACAGTACGGGCCTTATAATCAATATTCAAAGCACCGGCACCCGATACACAGCACTTACCCATACCACGAGCAACTACTGCTGCATGAGAAGTCATGCCACCGCGGGCAGTAAGAATACCTTCTGCAACTGCCATGCCCGCCAAATCTTCGGGAGAAGTCTCGATACGTACCATTATGATACGTTTACCGGCAGCATGCCATTCTGCAGCATCATCTGCAAAGAAGACAATCTGTCCTGTAGCAGCACCCGGAGATGCGGGAAGGCCACGAGTTAAAACCTTGGCTTGTTTCAAAGCGGTCTTATCAAATACGGGGTGGAGCAATTCATCCAATTTATTGGGCTCGCAGCGCATCAATGCAGTTTTTTCATCAATCATGCCCTGACGCAGCAAATCCATTGCAATCTTCACCATAGCTGCACCAGTACGTTTACCGTTACGCGTCTGGAGGAACCAGAGTTTACCTTCCTGAACGGTAAATTCCATATCCTGCATATCTTTATAGTGGTCTTCCAACTTAGTCTGCAAAGTATCCAACTCTTTGTAGATTTCCGGCATAGCCTCTTCCATTGACGGATATTTGGCTGCACGTTCTTCTTCGCTAACACCTGCCAGTTCTGCCCAACGTTGTGAACCGATTTTAGTAATTTGCTGCGGTGTACGGATACCTGCCACCACGTCTTCACCTTGCGCATTAATCAAATATTCACCATTAAACAAGTCTTCACCTGTACCGGCATCGCGGCTAAAGCAAACACCTGTAGCAGAAGTCTCACCCATATTACCAAACACCATTGCCTGAACATTAACGGCTGTACCCCACTCATCGGGTATACTTTCCATCTTACGATATAGAATAGCACGTTCATTCATCCAAGAATTGAATACAGCACAAACAGCGCCCCACAACTGCTCATAAGCACAAGCCGGAAAGTCTTTGCCGGTTTGCTCCTTTACAGCAGCTTTAAACTTCTTTACTAATTCTTTGAGGTCTTCCACTTCCAGTTCATTATCCAGCTTCACACCTTTTGCATGCTTCACCTCTTCAATGATGGCTTCAAATGGATCGATATCCTCTTTATTAGTCGGTTTCATGCCCAATACCACGTCACCATACATCTGTACGAAACGACGGTAAGAATCCCATGCAAAACGTGCATTGCCTGTTTTACGTGTCAATCCTTCTACTACTTCATCGTTCAGCCCCAGATTAAGGATCGTGTCCATCATACCCGGCATAGAAGCACGAGCGCCCGAACGTACTGAAACCAGTAATGGATTTTCTATATCACCGAACTTAGAAGACATCAATTCTTCTACTTTTGCTATAGCGTTTTCTACTTCGCCTTTCAACAGAGCAACAACTTTTTCCTGCCCCATCTCATTATATTCGGTACAAACCTCAGTCGTAATTGTAAAACCAGGAGGAACCGGAACCCCGATAAGATTCATTTCGGCAAGGTTGGCACCTTTACCCCCCAAAAGATTTTTCATGTCGGCCTTTCCTTCTGCCTGACCGTTACCAAAGGTATAAACTCTTTTCTTGTCCATAATATAAATTTAAGTTTCTCGATTGTGATTTTTTTCTGTTCGCAAATCTAAGTATATTTCGCATACTAGAAAACTTTTTGAGAAAAAACTTTCTATCAAAATGCAATTTCGACATTGCAATCTTTAATATTTCACTTCATAGAGAGAATTCCCGAAAAAATGTCTATTTTTGCAGAATAATTTATTAGACTGGTGTAAAAGTGGCAAGAAATAGAAAAGAACTTCCCCTACTGGAGAAAGTGACAATAACGGATGTGGCTGCCGAAGGAAAAGCCATCGCAAAGGTCAATGATTTGGTTATTTTCGTACCTTATGTCGTTCCCGGAGATGTAGTAGACCTGCAAATTAAGAGAAAAAAGCATCATTATGCTGAAGCCGTAGCAGTGAAGTTCCACGAATATTCTCGTGAAAGAGCCGTCCCATTTTGCCAACATTATGGGGTATGCGGTGGTTGCAAATGGCAAGTTCTCCCTTATTCCGAACAGATCAAATACAAGCAAAAACAAGTAACTGACAACCTTACCCGCATCGGAAAAATTGAACTTCCGGAAATTTCCCCGATTCTCGGTTCTGAGAAAACACAGTTCTATAGAAATAAACTGGAGTACACCTTTTCTAACAAACGCTGGTTGACAGAAGAAGAAGTTAAGCAAAATGTGGTATATGATCAAATGAATGCTGTAGGTTTCCACATCCCCAATGCTTTTGATAAAGTACTGGCGATAGAGAAATGCTGGTTACAGGATGACATATCCAACCGTATCCGGAATGCTGTACGCGATTATGCTTACGAGCATGATTATTCATTCATTAATCTGCGTACTCAGGAAGGAATGTTACGCAATATGATTATCCGTACCTCCACTACCGGGGAACTTATGGTGATTCTCGTTGCAAAAATAGAGGAAGAAGAAAGAGAACTGCAACTGTTCAAGCAACTCCTGCAATATGTTGCTGATACATTTCCCGAAATAACTTCCCTTCTATACATTATTAATAATAAGCGCAACGATACTATTACCGACCTGGATGTACATACTTTTAAAGGTAAAGATCACATCTTTGAAGAAATGGAAGGATTACGTTTTAAAATAGGTCCTAAATCGTTCTATCAAACCAATTCCGAACAAGCATACAACCTTTATAAGATAGCACGCAATTTTGCGGGATTAACCGGAAAAGAACTGGTATATGACCTTTATACAGGTACAGGAACCATTGCTAACTTTGTCTCCAAGCAAGCCCGCCAGGTTATCGGTATCGAATATGTACCCGAAGCTATTGAGGATGCAAAGGTAAATGCAGAAATCAACGGTATTGAGAACACCTTATTCTTTGCCGGTGATATGAAAGATATGCTAACACAGGATTTCATCAACCAATACGGTCGACCGGATGTTATTATCACCGATCCTCCTCGAGCCGGTATGCATCAGGATGTAGTAAACGTTATCTTATTTGCCGAACCGAAACGTATTGTATATGTAAGTTGTAATCCAGCCACACAGGCACGCGACCTGCAACTGCTCGACGTAAAATACAAAGTAAAAGCCGTACAACCGGTGGATATGTTCCCACATACTCACCACGTAGAAAACGTAGTGCTTCTGGAATTAAGAAATGAAGACTGAGAATTAATCACTAATCACTAACCATTAATCACTATCAACGTGGCAAGAGGAAAAATAGTAGCACGGGCCCGCACTCAATATACGGACTACACAGTAAATGAACCGATGGAACTTATGGAGTTCCTGGCAGCCAAGATGCCGGACGCCAGTCGCACCAAACTAAAATCATTGCTCAGCAAACGAGTGGTGTTCGTAGACAGTGTGATAACCACTCAATACAATTTTCCGCTAAAACCGGGCATGAAAGTACAGATTAGCCGTGATAAGGGTAAAAAGGAGTTTCATAACAAATTGCTGAAGATCGTATATGAAGATGCATATATCATAGTGGTGGAAAAGATGCAAGGTTTACTGTCAGTCAGCAGTGAACGCCAGAAGGAACGTACAGCCTATCATATTCTAAATGAATATGTGCAACGCTCCAATGGACGCGGCAGCAACGTTTATATTGTCCACCGCCTCGATCGTGATACTTCCGGGTTAATGATGTTTGCAAAAGATGAAAAAACACAGCGTACGCTGCGTGATAATTGGCATGAGATTGTAACCGACCGTCGTTATGTAGCTGTAGTTGCGGGAGAGATGGAGAAGAATGCCGGTTGTATAATATCCTGGCTCACGGATCGTACTCTTTATGTATATTCCAGTCCGACAGATGACGGAGGACAAAAGTCAATTACACATTATCGCACTATTAAGCGTGCCAATGGTTATTCTCTTGTGGAACTAAACCTTGAAACCGGACGTAAAAACCAAATCCGGGTACACATGCAAGACTTAGGACATCCTATTGTTGGGGACGGGCGTTACGGACTCGAAGAGGTAAATCCTATCGGACGCCTGGCGCTACATGCCTTCAAATTATGCTTCTATCACCCGGTTACAGGAGAGCTGATGCAGTTTGAAACGCCTTATCCGAATGATTTTAAAAAGTTGTTTCTGAAGAAATAAAAAAAGAAATTGCGCAGATTAATAAAGTGAATTTTATCAATCTGCGCAATTTCTTTTATATAATATACTTTTTTATCTTACACGACGCATATAAAAGCTTTGCCCATTAATATCATCTTTATATTCCCTCCAGCTATTATACCAAGTACCACTGAAAGAATTAGCATCTGCCTGAGCTCCCCAAATATAAGCTGTACTACCATCATCATAGAATTCCAATTCCATCACATTATAAGAACCTTCCAGCCAGCTCCACCTGAACAAAAGGTAATTAGGATCCCCTTTTGAACCAATAGTACCTTGATAACGTTCATTAAACGTCATAACTGTCCCTCTTCCCCAAGTATATATTCCAAAATCTATCTCATCAGAAGTGTACCATTCACCAGGCAAGTTAAATTCAGTATCCTCCCTATCATCACAGGATGTAAATCCCATAATAAACACAGAGAGAAACAATAATTTATAAACTAAAGATTTCATAATTACATGTATTATTTATTATTATAATTGGAGTCTGTCATCATCAGCACCTTTCCATCCAGCTTACCACTAAGGTAATGATCACGTACCCATACATTCTCAAAGTACTTTACTTTTCCATCTGAAAAAGTGAGTCTTAAAGCTTCCTTGCTATCATCTGTCCAACGCCAGGAAAATTCTCTGTCAACAGTCGTTTTCCCACCGGTATCATAGGTGGTTGTAAGTTCCTGCCCTTTATTATTATCTTTAAAGAATCTGAGTTGATAAGTACATGTCAAACCCTCATCCGTCTCATATTCATCTATCCAGGTTCTGTCACATAGCTTTTTGTCACTATTCTCCATCGTGTAATATACATCATCCCCGCAAGACAATAAACCAACAGCAAAGACGCATAGCAATAATATTTTTACGCAATTCAAAGTTTTCATAATTATCAAGTTTAGTTAATACCTGTGGACAAAAATACGAAAAGATATCGAAATGTTTTAATATTTCGCCTGATATTTCTTATAGAAGGTCAGAAACAGAACAAAACCGACCATGGCGAAAGGAACTCCTGCCAGTGCCGGATAACGATAACCGCCACTGATAGCAAGCCCACCAACATACGCACCGATGGCATTTCCCAAGTTAAATGCCACTTGCACACAAGCCGCTCCCAGCATCTCTCCACCTTTTGCCACACGGATAATCAACACTTGTTCCGGACTGGAAACCGCGAATAAGCCGGCAGTACAAAAGCACATCAATAATGCTGATAACCACGGATAAGGAGACAAGAAGAATATCAATAACAGCACAACACAAATCATAGCTTGCACAGTAGTACCTACTTTTCCGGGAGTATACCGGTCAGAAAGACGCCCACTCACCAGATTACCCACCACCATACCAAAACCGGCCAATACCATCAATCCGGTAATGCTTTCGGCACTGAAACCGGATACATTCGTCAATAACGGGTTAATATAACTGTACCAACAAAAAACTCCGCCATTACCCAGTGCCGTTGCCCCTAAAATGAGCCAGGGAGCCGGGTTTTTAAGAAAACGGAACTGTCCTTTGAAACCAGTATCTTTCAGCCCTTCCACGTGGGGTATCCAACGCCAGATATAATAAAGAATAATCACTCCCCAACAACCCACCAGCAAGAATGTTACCCGCCATGAGATAGCATTACTCAATGATGTTCCCAATGGAACTCCAAAAAGATTGGCTATAGTCATTCCGGCAATCATGATAGATACGGCCTCAGAACCTTTACCCTTATCAGCCAATTTTTCGGCAACAATAGAAGCTACACCGAAATAAGCCCCATGAGGAAGTCCGGAAACAAAACGAGCCAGTAATAACACCCAATAATTAGGTGCCATTGCTGCACAGATATTCCCTATCATTATCAGAGTCACCAATGCCAACAAAATATGTTTCAGTGGATGTTTACGGGCCAAGATCAGAGTAGGTGCCCCGACACATACTCCCAAAGCGTATGCAGAAATAAAATGCCCTGCCACAGGAATACTAACACCCAAATCTTTAGCCACATCGGGCAGAATGCCCATCATGACAAACTCGGCAATCCCTAATCCCAAGGTGCCGAACGCTAATGCAATAAGACTCTTCTTCATACCTATTTTACCTACAAAAAACTAACCTTTTTACCGGGGTGCAAAGGTAGTGTTTTTTTTATTCCAATAATAAACTATTCATGGCTTCATTTTGTTTTTATATATAGACAGAACAGTAATATGAAAACAATTATTATAAGTCTATTTATGGCAATAACAGCAATAGCTGCCCATGCACAGCAAAAAAGCTTTTATGACTTCACAGTCAAGACGATTGATGGAGAAGATTTGTCACTTTCCACCTTTAAGGGAAAGACATTGCTCCTCTTTATAAATGGCTTACCGAAAAAAGTGAAAACGGCGTGGAAAACGCAAAAGAACATAACAAGCCCCGAAATTTATCATAAGTTTCGGGGCTTATTATATCTTTCATTTTCGGAATCCGGAGAAAAAGTTATCTATCCAACGAACCAGATAAACTATAATAACTCCAGCTATGACCATTGCAATGATACGACCTAACATATTCTTGTAGCTTTAAATATTTTAGTAGGCAAAGATAGCTAAGATATATAAAACAGCATAGACTATTACGCAAAAATCATGTTTGCGGCAGGACTACACCCTGTTAGAGACGTATCAAAAAGGGTTCAAGTCCCTATTTGCTCCATACCATCCCCGGATAGGAGTACTTCTAACCGAATTTGATACGGAGTTGGTACGAGCCTGATACTGCCCATCCCCGGCCCTGATTCCTTTTGGGCACGAAAAGGAAACCATTAATTCTGCCAACAAGTTACTAAATTATTTTTCTCCTATTGAGAAAAAATATTTCTCCTACCGGGAAACAAAATACCCATTTATACCAAATTATTTTTTAATGATTACTCAGGATACAGTACAGCTCTTTTTTTATGCTCAATTCCCTGATAAGATTACATGAAGATCAACTGCTTCTTAAGCAAATCTACAATATCACTCTGCAATTTCTGTGCATTGATAGGTTTAGAAGTATACGCATCGAAACCACTATTCAGGATGCGTTCCTCATCTTCTGCATAGACATAAGCCGTTACTGCCATGATAGGAACAGTCGGCGATATTTCACGTATGATCTGCGTAGCCTCGTAGCCAGTTTTTTTAGGCATATTGATATCCATCAATATCAAATGAGGATTGTATTTCTTAAATAATTCTACTGCCTCTTCCCCATCCCAAGCATGAAGAATGTTATATTTACGTTTCAGGATAGATTCAAATAACAAGAAATTGCTTTCATTATCTTCAGCTATTAAAACGGTGAGTTTCTCTACTTTACTTAACCGGTGTTCTTTCTGTTCTCTCGTCGACTTGAGTTCCACTGGATGATAAGGAAGAGTGAACCAGAAAGTAGAGCCCTTGCCAGGTTCCGATTCAACGCCTATGCTACCACCCAAATTCTCGACAACACTCTGGCAGATAGACAGCCCCAATCCTGTACCTTGAGAAAAAGAATCGAGTTTCACGAAACGACCAAAAACAGTATCTTTCTTATCCTCTTCAATTCCACATCCCGTATCCGTAACATAAAAATAAAGGGAATCAGTATCCTTCAGTCGATAACCGAAAGTGACGCTTCCACTATAAGTAAACTTCATAGCATTATTAAGCATATTCGTCATAACCTGCGTCAGCCTGTTCCTCTCGATATTTACAGTACAGTCCGGCATTTCCGGTATATATCGGATGGGGACAGCTTCATTCTTCTGACGAAGTTGGGCAGATTCTTCTATCTCCTTAAACAATGCATTCAGATCTAAATCGGAAAATACAAATTCCAATGTTCCGGACTCAATCTTAGAAAGCTCCAGAATGTCTCCGACCAGTTGCAACAATAGCGTATTATTATTCTCAATAATATTGATATACTCCTCTTTCTCCTCCTGTTCTTCCGTATCTGCCAAGATACTGGAAAAGCCGACAATAGCATTGAGCGGAGTACGTATTTCATGACTCATATTGGCCAGGAAAGCAGACTTCAGACGATTTGATTCTTCAGCTTTCTCCTTTGCCGTAATCAGATCTTCTTCCATTTTCTTTCGTCCGGTTATCACGAGAGAAGAACCTACCAAAGTAATCGGATTACCTTTTTCATCCCTCTTATCCACAGTGGCCTGAGCCTCAACCCATTCATAACGCGATATTCCATTCTTACGAACTATCACGCGATATTCTTCTCTGATCTTAGAAACATTACCTTCCGTCAACTCCTTATAAGCCCTCTTTACCCGGTCTCTGTCTTCCTTACAAATTTTGGCAAAATATTGGTAGTCGGGTACGGAAAGTTGCTCCTCGTTCATCATGCTATCATCATGGCTAAGCTCTACCGGACGGTTTACGTCACAAAGCATAGTACCTTTCTCCAAATCCCATTTCCAGGGAACAATATTAGCCACGTCCAGCGACATTGATAATTTATGATTAGCAGATCGTAACATCTGTTGTGTCTCGGCTAACTCGGTATTGTCCACACAGAATACATCAACGTATCCCTTATGTTTAGAGGGCGTCAGAATTACATTGAAATAATTGCCTATATTTTCGTAATAGTATTGGTATGAAAGCTCCTTTTGAGTAGAGTTGACCATACTATAGAGGTGACACATCCTTTCAAAACCTTTCGGATCTGCTTCACTTCCTCTTTTACCAATGACCTCCCCCATAGACTTGAAGTATTTCTCAAAGCGGGGATTTGCTTCCACTGTGATGTAGTCTACAATCTTTCCGGCAGAATCATAAACCAGCTGTTGCTTCAAATAAACGATGGGCATATTCTCAAACAAACTGTGATAGCTGGTCATCAACTTTATCTGTTCGGCTTGCTTTCTTCTGCTCTTATACAACCACCACAACCACATCCACATAAACAAAATCAGAATTGTGGTAATTCCCCAAATAACACTGTATTTGTGTTGCTCCCAGAAAGAAGGAGGCATCATATAAAAAACAGAATTAGAAGGGCACAACTTAGGTGACAATCCGGCTTCTGTAAGATCGTAATAGTTGAACATAGGAGTGGGAGTTCCACAATTCACCACATGAACGCCTTTCGAGTTATTATCAGATAAAACGCCGGCAGTTATTTCCGTAATTTTCCTTCCGATTGTCTTCTCATCAAAAAAGTAACCACCTACCAAACCATTCCGTTGCAATCCGGTATTATCCAATGAAAGAATAGGTGAAGAAGAATAATAGCTGAGGATTCTGGAAATATTATTGGTCAATACAGCATTCCCTTTTTGAGCATTTTCCTGATACCATGAACAAAAGAGAACACCACTATTCTCCTCTGCATGGGCCAGTGAATCAGCCAATTCATCGGTAGTCATTTCACCAGCAACATAATCTTTTATTTCAAGCTCCGGAAAGTCTTTATTCACAATCTCTTTTAAATCCGAACGGAACTGAGCACTTATGTAACGGGCATCCGACAAGAAGATAAGTTCATCCATTTCAGGCATCAGATTCTGCATTAACAGAACAGTTTCTTTAAGATAAGCAGGCACATGAAAGACAGTCAGCGACAGATTGCCTTGATAATCTGTCAGAGGTGTTCTCTCTTCCGCCGCAATGGCTCGCCTGTGCAAGTAGGCCTCTTGTGGCCCTACATAATCCGTCTCGGTGCAGAGAATAACGGGAACATCTTTCCATTGCCTTTCTATACTCTCTTTCAGCAAGCCCCAAGAGGCACTACCCAAGAGGAGCAAGAGTTTCGGAGGATTGTCTGCATATTTTCCAAAAAGGTTTTCTTTGTATTCTGATAAATCTTCCGTATTTTGCAGGTGCATAAATTGCCCTCCCATGTGTTCCACATCCACTACATAAGGAGAGTTTTTATGTTGATAAGAATTATAAATGGGGATAATAAAATCGTTACTCCAACGGGAAGATCCGCTGTATGCATTGAGAATCAATATCCTATCTTCATTTCCGGGTTTAAATGCCGAGGAGACTTCACCAAATACATTAACAGCATTCAAAAGAAAAACAACCAATATAATAAACACTCTGATTATTATTTGCAAATATTTCATCGGAATTACAGTTTAGTCTACAAGTGTATCCATTCTTTACCACACAAGGAACAAAAGGCCTACATCATAGAGAAATTAGATTGCAAAACTAATTAAAAATCAGAGAATTCCCAGTTTTTAGTAAAGAGATTTTTAAAGAGAATTGCGTATCTTCCATATTCTATGTACATTTGAAAAAATAAAATAGTAAAATCATGAAAATACTTCATACCAGCGACTGGCATCTGGGACATACACTATACAACTATGACCGCAGTCGCGAGCAACAAGCATTCCTGAAACAACTCACCCACATTGTTGCAGAAGAAAAACCAGATGCAATGGTAGTCAGCGGAGACATCTACCACTACTCCACCCCATCGGCAAGTACCCAGAAGATGTACACAGACGGTATGCTCGAAATTCACAGGGCATGCCCCGGAATGACAATTGTAGTAACTGCCGGAAACCACGACAGCAGTTCGAAATTAGAGATAGACAGTAGTCTGTGGAACCATTTCGGTGTAAAGGTAGTAGGAAACATAGAACGAAACCAGGAAGAAGTTAATCTGGAAAAACATATCGTGGAAGTGAAAGATGAAAGAGGAATACTAAAAGGATATATTATAGCCGTACCTCACGTCTATCCGCAGAATTTCCCGATACTGGACACAGAAACACCCCGCGAAGAACGGCAGACACGCTTTTTCCAAGCATTGCAGGATGAAGTAGAGAAAATGAATGCGGAAAAACTGCCTGTTGTATTGATGGCGCACCTTTCCATAGAAGGCAGTGACCAAACGGGACATGATGAAACCGTAGGCGGAATAGAATATGTCCCTATCAATGCAATGGGTGAAGGATACGATTATCTGGCACTCGGTCACATCCATTGCCCACAGAACATTAAAGGAAGCAGGTCTTGTGCACGATATTGTGGTGCTCCCCTGTCTGTCAGCTTCGACGAGACTTATCCACATTCTGTTTCCATTGTTGAAATACAAGGAGAAAAAGCACCTCAGATCAAAACAATTGAAATAGAGAATCCGATGCCACTCATCACGCTACCCAAGGAAGCTGTAGATTTTGAAGAAGCTATAAAACTGCTGGAGGAATACCCGGATGACAAACCGGCTTATATCCGCCTGAATGTTCTGATAAAAGATTACCTGGCGCCCGACTGCAACGAACGGGCATCGAGCGCGGTAAAAGGGAAAAACTGCAAATTCTGTTATATCAAGCCCAACCGGGAGAAGCACACTTCAGAGGATGAAACCAAGCATATCTCTATTCAGGAAATGCAGGAAATGTCCCCATTGGAAATAGCAAAACTTTATTTTAAGGAAGCAGAAGGAGAAGAAATGGATGAGGAACTCTGCGAACTGATGAATAGTGTCGTACAAAAGGTAAAAGAGAAAAGCAATCTGCATTAATTCCCTATAATCTGTAGTGAATCATGAAACTTCAAAAACTGACTATAAAAAATCTGGCATCCATAGAAGATGCTGTGATTGACTTTGAGAATGGACCACTGAGCGAAGAATCCCTGTTTCTGATTTGTGGGGAGACGGGTGCCGGCAAAACAACATTACTCGATGCCATTTGCCTGGCACTCTACAATGAAACGCCGCGCATGGAACGGGCAGAAAACGAAAAGTACCGGGACATAGGGCAAACTTTTTCTTCTAAGAAAGAGGATGTGTCAATAAACGACAGCCGCCAATTGATGCGCAGAAATACCAACGAGGCGTGGACGGAACTGGAGTTCACCGGTTCAAACGAGATACCTTATATTGCCAAGTGGTACGTAGCCCGTGCACACCGAAAAGCATCGGGTGCCATTCAAGATGCAAAGTGGACATTAGAGAACCGGAAAACGAATCTCCAAATCACTAAGAAAAATGAGATAAAATCCGAAATACAAGCAGCCGTAGGGTTAAGTTTTGAGCAATTCTGCCGTACTACTCTCCTGGCACAAGGAGATTTTACCAAATTTCTTCAGAGTAAGGAAAGTGAAAAATCGGATATCCTGGAGAAACTGACAGGTACCGGAATCTATTCTGAAATAGGTGCAAAAATTTACGCCATCACCAAAGAGAAACGCATAGAATATGAGAATCAGAACCAAAAACTGGAAGGTATCCATGTGCTCACTGATGAAGAGATAAATGAAATTTCCGAAACTACAACTACGCTAGATGCTGAAATCAATGGAAATACCGTACAAAAGAATACAGCAGTCCTGAAACGTGACTGGCTGAAGCGGTTTGCTGAGCTTATCCTCACTCAAGAAAACCAACAAAAGAACTGGGAAACGAAAAAGGAACAATTGCAATCGGATGACTTCCTGCAAAAAGAACTATTGATAAAAGACTGGAATAATACTGCAGATGCCCGTAACTGGTTATTTTCTCTCAAACAGCAACAACAGCAACAGAAAAAAGACAGAGAGCAAACTGAAAAGTTGAAAAAGAGTTTCATCTACCTCAGTAGTGGTTGTTCCTGGCTGAAGGAAAATCTGAAAGAATTGCAAGCAAAACTAATACTTGCCGAAGAATATTTGCAAGCTCACGCCCCGCTCCTACCTATGTTCGAGCAAAGTCAGTCCATCGTTACAGACCTGAATGCTGTGCTTTCTGCTCATTCACGCATCGCTGCCTACAAAAAACAAATAGCAGAATTGTCCCGGCAGCAGCCTATCCGGGAGCAAGAACGCACGAATAAGAAAAATGACTTCAACCGGAAAAATGAAGAAAATCAGATTAAGCAGCAAGAGATAAACTTATTGAATGCCCAGCTTGAATCCATGAATCGAAATGTCCTACAGGAAAAGAAGCATGCATTGGAAACGACTAAGGAAAAGTTGCTAAAAGCCCAAAATGCCCTGATACTATTAGGAGAGAAAAAAGCAGCCTTAAATATAGCCGAAGAAAGCCTGAGATCTTTGGAACTAAAACTGCAAGCCAGAAAAAAACAACACGAAGAACTGGGAAACAGATTCGACACTAAAAAGAAAGCCTACGATGAGATCAAAATACTCTACGACAAACAAAAAGAAGCTGTGGAAGAGTGGGCACAAGAAGCCCGTGCCCGTCTTTCTGTAGGAGATATGTGTCCGGTATGTGGTCAAAAGATAGAATCACTCAGCAAGGATGAAGATTTTCAGTCTGTACTTGCACCTATCCGGCAATCGCTGGAGACAAAAGAGAAAGAGTACAAGGAAGCAGAACAAACTTTGAATAGTAACCGGACGGAGACCAGAACTTATGAGGATATGATAGCAGGGAGTCGTCTGGCTACAGATAAGGCCCGGAAAGGATATGAATTTATTCAAACTGAAGCTGAAGAAACATGCCGTCAGTGTAATATTCTAATAATCTCAAATGATACCAGAGATATCCTGGAAAGACAAATTCAAGAAAATAAACAGCACCTTGAAGACATCAATGCCAGGTTGAACGAAGTACAAATTCTCTCCAACAATATTTCCCGATTACAGTACTTAAAAGATGAACTTCAGAAAGTAGTGGAGGCCGCCCGAAATGCTTTCGATGCTGCTGACAAGAATCTGACGAAACTAAAAAATGATATCACTAATAAACATTCGCTAACCGAAAGTGAGAAGGATATCATTCGCACCACACTGGAACGTATCAGCCCGCTTATTCTTTGGGAAGGATGGCAAACAGAATGGAGTACTGCTCCTACCTCATTTATCGAACGCTTACAAAAGTCTACAGTACATTATAAACTGGCACAGAACAGGCAATCGGAATTAAAAGCAACCATTTCCCTCATAGAGAAAGAACTGGACAGTGTATCAGCAACGCAGAATCTGATCTGTACAGCATTTCCCGAATGGAAAAACCTGCCAATAGAGGAAAGGATGGAAATCAAAAATCTAGGAATGGCATGGAATACTCTGAACTCTGAAGTCAGCGGATTGAAACAAAACATTTCATCTGTCCGAAAGAACATCGACGAGTTGCAAGCCAACCTTACAGCATTCTATACTATACATCCGGATATGAACGAAGCACGCCTCATTGCTCTTTCCTCCTACTCTAGCGAGCAAATAGAGAACTTGCGTACCAGTCAACAAAGGCTTAAAGATGAAGAAGTAGCCGCACAAAGTGCTTTCAAGCTAACAACCGGACAACTGGAAGAACACCAAAGCAAGAAACCGGAAATGGAAGAGGAAGAAAACCTTGAAAGTCTGGACAGCCTTATCATAGCTTTAGATGAGAAAATAGCAATAAGCAATCAGGCCCTCATACGGCTGAAAATCCAATTGGAAGAGAACACTAAAAACATCGCCCGGATAAAGGACGAGAAGAAACGTGCGGACGAATTGCGGAAAGTGTACTTGAAATGGGACCGTCTTTGCCATCACTTTGGTGACGAGAAAGGAAAGAATTTCCGAAACATCGCACAAAGTTTTGTACTGAAAGAGCTGCTCAATGGAGCAAATTTCTACCTGAAACACCTCACCAAGCGCTACGAATTGGAATGCCAGGCTGGTTCACTCACTATTTTGCTGCGCGATTTTTATCAGGGAGGCGCGCCACGTCCAGCTTGCACCCTGTCCGGTGGAGAGAGCTTTCTGGTATCTTTATCACTCGCCTTAGGACTCTCTGCCCTCAGCCGCCACAGCCTGTCAGTAGATACACTGTTTATCGATGAAGGATTTGGAACACTGAGCAGCGATTATCTGAATACAGTGATGGATACTTTGGAAAAGCTACACCAAATGGGTGGCAAGAAAGTAGGCATCATTAGTCATGTAGAAGGGCTGCGCGAACGGATCAAAACCCAAATTCAGGTAAAGCGAATCGATAATTCGAGAAGTGAGATCAGCACAGTGAGAACCCTATAAATAGGTATTGTGACAAAGAAAGGAACGATTTTCTGTGCCTACAAGTACAAATACACTATATTATTGTGTACTTTTGTAGCAACTATTAATAGAAGAAGACAATGAAAAAGTTCATAAAAGGAGTCCGGTTTACTCCTAAAAATTATTCCGACGAAGTAGAAGAGAAAATTCAGCACTATAAAAAGGAAGGCTACAAATTACCGTCACGCCATTTATTGCGTACTGAGGAGCAATTGGCAGGTATTCGCGAAAGTGCAAAAATCAATACTGCATTGCTGGATTATATCTCGGCAAATATTCGTGAAGGGATGTCAACAGCAGAAATAGATCATATAGTATATGAATTCACAACAGATCATGATGCCATTCCGGCCCCTTTCATGTACGAAGGTTTCCCTAAAAGTGTATGTACAAGCATCAATGATGTCGTATGCCATGGTATACCGAGTACCAAAGAGTTTCTGCGTAACGGAGATATTGTGAACGTGGATGTTTCGACTATTTATAAAGGATATTTCTCGGACGCTTCACGCATGTACATGATTGGAGAAGTGAAACCGGAACTGCAACGCCTGGTACAAGTGGCAAAGGAATGTCGTGACATAGGCGTACAGACAGCACAACCCTGGGCACGTCTCGGAGATGTAGGCGCAGCCATTCAGGAACATGCCGAGAAAAATGGATATAGTGTAGTACGCGATTTGTGCGGACACGGTGTAGGAATTAAGTTCCATGAAGAACCGGACGTAGAACACTTTGGCAAGCGCGGTACGGGAATGCTTATCGTTCCGGGAATGACTTTCACCATCGAACCGATGATAAATATGGGAACTTATGAAGTCTTCATTGATGAAGCCGACGGATGGACAGTCTGCACTGACGACGGGCTCCCCTCAGCACAGTGGGAAAGCATGATTTTGATTACTGAGAATGGCAACGAAATACTGACTGAATAAGCATGGATATTGTTTTCCTGATTATCGGACTCATCGTAGGTGCCGGTATAGGTTACTTAATAGCCGGACGAAAAAGTGCTGCCCTATCCGCACAACTGCAAGCCACCCGTGAACGCGAGGAGTTACTGAATCACACGGTAGAAGAACGGATTGCACGTGAAAAAGCCATAACAGCCGAACGGCTGGCAGAACAGGAAAAATCTTTCAATCTGAGATTGGCAGAACAACAGAAACAATGGGAAGAGCGCCTGAAATTGCAAGTAGAAGAAGCGGAAGCCTTACACAAACGTATGAGCACAGAGTTCGAAAATCTCTCCAATCGGATTTTCAAGAGTAAGGCAGAGGATTTTACTAAGCTAAATTCAGAACACCTCAGCAATTTGCTCCGTCCCTTGGGAGAAAACCTGAAAGACTTCCGGGAAAAGGTGGAACAAGTGTATGACAAAGAGTCGAAACAACGTTTTTCTTTGGAAGAACGCATCAAGGATCTGGTAGAATTAAACAATCGTATCAGTGAAGATGCCAACAACCTGACCCGTGCCTTGAAAGGCGACTCCAAGATACAGGGTAATTGGGGAGAAATGATACTGGAACGCCTGTTGCAGGCCTCCGGACTGATAGAAGGTGAACACTACTTCCGTCAGGAATTCCTAAAAAACGAGCAAGGTGAAATGCTGACTAATGAAGAAAGTGGTCAGAAAATGCAGCCGGATATCATCGTTAGGTATCCGGATGATCGGGAAATGATTATCGACTCTAAAGTGTCGCTAACTGCCTATGCTGCCTATAATTCAGCCGACAATAAAGATGAAGAGGCACGCTGGCTAAAAGCACATCTGCAATCGGTACGGGCTCACGTCGATGAACTCAGTCAGAAGGATTATTCACATTATGACACTAAAGCACCGGACTTTGTTATGATGTTTATTCCCACTGAAGCAGCCTACCTGACAGCCATTAAAGCGGATACTAATTTATGGGAGTATGCTTACAAAAAGAAGGTGGTATTAATGAGCCCGACCAACCTGATCAGCGCACTCCGCCTCTCTCTCGACCTCTGGAAACGGGAAAATCAAGTAAAGAACGTGCAGGATATTATCAAACGAGGAACGTTGCTTTACGAAAAGATTGCCGGATTTACAGATACTTTCCTGCGTATCGGTGACAGTCTGAACGGGATGCAGAGAGATTATGACAAGGCATACAACCAGCTCTCTGATGGCAACGGTAGTGTGGTAAGACAAGCTGAACTTCTGCGTAGCATGAGTCTTACTCCTAAAAAACGGATATCAGCAAGGCTGTTGCCTCAGGAAGAAGAATCAGAGGAAGAGGAAACCGAACCAATGAAATAGGCATTTAAAATAAGATATATAAAACATGAAAATACTGAAAGACCGTATCCTGAAGGATGGAAAATGCTACCCGGGAGGTATACTGAAAGTAGACAATTTCATCAACCACCAAATGGATCCTATTTTGATGAAATCTATCGGTGTGGAATTTGTCAGACGTTTTGCTTCTACCTCAATCAACAAAATTATCACAGTAGAGGCCAGTGGCATTGCTCCTGCTATCATGGTAGGTTATCTATTGGAACTACCCGTAGTTTTTGCCAAAAAGAAAAAGCCCAGTACCATGGAAAATATGTTGGTGACCTCTGTTTATTCTTTCACCAAACAACGCTCGTATGATGTATGTGTCAGTGAAGATTTTCTTCGTCCGGGCGACCGGGTACTCTTTATAGACGATTTCTTGGCTAATGGAAATGCAGCCAAAGGCATTATGGAACTTGTGAAACAGGCCGGTGCCGAACTGGTAGGTATGGGCTTCATTATAGAAAAGGCTTTTCAACATGGAGGAGACGAACTGCGTAAGCAAGGTATACATGTGGAATCCTTGGCGATTATTGAAAGTCTGGATAATTGTGAAATAAAGATTAGATAAAAGTGTTTCATCATCTATTAACTTACAGCCGACTTGTTGATTCATGAACAAACTGGCTGTAAATTAATAGCTGGGGTATATCTTAAATTCAGTAAAGCATTATTTATCGGATAAAGTTTTCCGAATAACTTCTTTCACATCTTGGACTATTCCCATAGTAACATCTTTATCAAACTTCAGTCCCACTGATAATCCAACGCTATTGGCAATCGTTTTGTAATCCTTTAGCTTTAATTCCAATTCCTGAAGAGAAGGATTCTTTATCACTGAGCTTATACCTCCTCTTGGATACAAAGACACTTCTATAGGTAAAAATATATCCGAAGCCGTCTTATATTTAGAACTGTAAACCTTAGGTTCTCCAAAAGAAACGAATATAGGAAGCAAACTATCCAAACGAGCCTCGGAAACTCCGCCCAATTCTTTGGAAATTTCTCCACGAACTTGTAGATAAGCCTCTTTTATGGTACGCAGATAAGAAGTGATAGCAGTGGATGATGAGCCACGGTCGTACCTTACAAATAAGCCGGGAATCCATTTTTTGTCCGTATTCGCAACTTTCCGATACTCTTTCCTCAAGAGATCCTTAAGGCGGACTGACAAGGTTTCCACATCATATTCCTTAATCAACTCCTGATTCAGCATCATCTTATTATTCATGTTCACAAAAAAACTATGAAAAGTTCCTGTCGGGTTTTCAATCTGGTACTCCTTCTTTCCACCCACCGCATCTTCAGCCTTACGCTCGAAGAATGCTTCCAACTGTTGCAATTCGCTCTCCTGAACCGGATTTTGTTTCACACTCACAGGCGTGTTTATCGCCTGTCCCATTGTTTTCTTCACTTCTGGTCGCGCAAAAGCATAAAGCGTCCCAGCAGCTACAGGCACAAAAAGCAATAGCTTCAAACGTGCCCAATTGTTTGTTCTTCTTTTTAACATCATAGTGATACGATTTTTAAGTTTGCTGTGATTGAATCCGCAAGCCATAGAGTAGAGCCTTGTACCCACGGATTTTTTCACTAACAAAAGTTGATATTCTGTTGCATCGATGCCATTATTAATAACGCCATTATCGGCTTCATACTCGTGCACCTCACGAAGTTCACGCATCAGGAGCCATGCGGCAGGATTGAACCAATGAAGTATCATGATACATTCCATCCAAAGTAAATCCCATGTATGCCTATGTTGCAGGTGCATTTGTTCATGCAACAATATTTCTCCGGGATTCCGTTCATAATCTTCTTGTGACAAAACAATCGTATTCCCCCAACTGAAAGAAACGATCTTCTCAGGACAGATAATCAATTTATATTTCCCATAATTACAGGCGGGGTAACTATGAATGAGCCGACGCATACGGATAGTAGAAAACAAAAGAAAGGTAAATACAACCAAAGCTCCAATAAAATAGCAACCACCTAACAGTAGAGTCACAGGGATAGTATGAATCACATTTGCATGATTTTCTTCTGTATCATCTCCTTTCCCTGCCACAAAAAGGTTCGTTTCTCCGAACAAATGTTTTTCATCAACGCTTCCCTTTCTTTCAATATTCACATCTTTTTCAGTCAATAAATGTCTTACGGCAGTTATCGGCAACTGCAAAGTTGTATATTGAGGAACATCTATTTGCAACAACGGGAGTGATGTGCATACCACTGTTCCCATCAACAGCAAAAAACGGTTCGTACGAAACAGTGTATCTTTCCTGAAAAATAATCTGAACAGAAAGTACAGGATTGTCAGACATAAGGTAGCCTCAAATATATAAAACAAGATAGTTCCCATGATATTTTTATTTACTGGGTATGATTCTATTTTATCTGCTCGACTTTTTACTTTCTATTTCCGCGATCAACGCTTTTAACTCGTCTACCGACATACCTTCTTCTTCAATAAATGTAGATACGACATTGGTATAAGAGTTATTATAGTATTGAGCCACCACATCATTCAGTGCAGAACGCTTATATTCTTTGTCGGAAACAGCCGCATAATACTGATACGTATTACCATAAGCCCTGTATTTCACAAATCCTTTGTCCTCTAGCCCTCTCACCAAGGTTGATACGGTATTATAATGTGGTTTAGGCTCTTCATAAAAGGCCAACAATTCACGAACAAACATCGGACCATGTTCCCAGAACATTTGCATGATCTCTTCTTCTTTGGCAGTTAATCGTTTCATAATCTTTTCAAGTTTACTTGGGTGAACGGCACAAAGATATGAATTAGTTTTAAACAAACAACTAATTTATTTAGTTATTCAACTAATACAAGAAGTAGTTTAACTAATATTATTAGTAGATAGTCAATGTCATACTCTTATTTATACTTTCTTTTTCTTCGGCAATACCTGATTCAGCACCACATATCCGAGTATTCCGGCAATAATAGTACCACACAATACACCGAATTTAGCCTGATTCAGCAATTCCGGATAAGCACCGGAAAAAGAAAGATTAGCTATAAACAATGACACTGTAAACCCAATGCCACCCAGCAGCGAAACTCCTGCAATATTCTTCCAGTTCATGCCTTCAGGCATTCGGGTAAGTCCACTTTTGATAGTCAGCCAGGTGAAAAGGTAAATCCCCAGAAACTTACCAATAAGAAGCCCCATGCCGACAGCAAGACTCACATTCCCTATAACTTCTCCACTACCGCCAAGAACCACTCCCGCATTAGCAAAGGCAAATAAAGGAAGAATAACAAAATTCACAACCCCATGCAGATTATCCTCCAAAGATTGTAAAGGGCTTATCACGCGATCCGAAGCTCGCTCCACTTGCTTCAATGTAGCAATCTGCTCATTTGTCAATACTATATTATCAGACTGCACGGTCGGGAAAGAACTGACAATAGCCCGGATACGCCGGATATATTTACCTGCATCCAATCGCGGACGGGCAGGTATAACAAATGCAAGTATCACACCGGATATTGTACTGTGAATACCGGATTGCAGGAATAAATACCAGATAATAATGCCAAAGAAAAGAAAGAATATCTTCTGCGTCATACCAAACTTGCCCATATAATACAAAAAGATATAAAGGATGGCAGCCACAATCAAATAACCGTAAGCAACTTCAGAACTATAAAAAATGGCAATCACCAGAATACCACCAATATCATCTACTACAGCAAAGGCGGTCAGGAAAATCTTCAAGCTCAATGGTACGCGCTTACCCAACAAGCTAAGCACTCCCAAGGAGAAAGCAATATCCGTAGCCATAGGAATAGCCATACCCTGCATTTCAGGAGTCCCGGGAGTAACTATAAAGAAATAAACTACAACCGGAAGTATCATTCCTCCGCATGCTGCAATAAATGGTAGAATGGCCTTTCGAAAAGAAGACAATTCGCCAACCAGTAATTCACGTTTTATCTCTAATCCTACAGCCAGAAAGAAAATCGTCATCAAGCAATCATTAATAAACTCAATCATCGTAAGATTATGACCGCCATGCGAAAGCAGGTTAAAATCGCCTATACGCAAATGCAACTCTTGCGACAGGAAACTCTGATACACAGGAGCTAATGAAGAATTGGCAACAATAGCTGCCAAAATAGCCGTCAGGAATAATAAAATACTCGCCACTACATTCAGCGCCGAAAAGTTTTTCACAGTACGTAGAATAATCATATGTTCGATTTAAGTATTACATTTTCAAAGGAATGCGCTATTAATGAGCTATTCCTGATAGCTCATTAATGCCAGTTTTTTAACCCAAAGCACAAATATACCTGTTAATATTAAATTTAACACAATAGTAAGTACAGAAATTACTAATGCCGGACCACCCAGATTGTAACCCAACGCAATAAAAATAACTCCTGCCCCTACCTCACCACGCGTAAACATACCTATGGAAAGTGCCAGACGTTCGCTCAATTTACGGTCGCGATAGAAGAATACCGGAAACAACTTACCGACATTGGAAAGTAACGATACAATAACCACATGTACAATAATCAGTGCCCAAGGCATCATTTCCTGTGAACCTGTTATAGAAGCTAGCCCCATATCACCAGAGAGACTGATTCCCTGAAGCGGAGGCATACTCATACCTACCAGGAACATAAAGATAAATGAAATTCCTGTCGAAGCTTTACGTTCCCAAGCCGTATCAATATCCTTATGCTTCATGACCATACCCAGGACGAATGCCGGAAGCAACACCTCGATATGAATGCTGGCATCTTCGCCATATAAGTTCTTCGTAATAAGATAAAGCGATTGAGTGGCAGCAAACACCAGAACGGAATAAAACAGAATGGCTTTCCAATCCTGCCTCATATTATATTTACTCAGTTTCTTCCAACCGAAAGAAAGCAACAGAAAGACGATAAGGATAATAACCAACAACTGCCAGCGCGGTCCGATCATCATTATTTGCAAAGGAATCATTAAAAGGATGGTATCCAGATCATCAAAGATAGCCAGCACCTGAATCTTCTTGTAGATCCAACTGGACTTTAGTCCGATAGCCGCCAACATAGTAAATAATATACCTGCGGAAGTAGGAGCCGCAAAACGGCTCAGCAACAAGTTTTCTTTCCATGCCTCCCAACTATTCCAGTATTCCGGCGGAAGTAAAACGAAAATATAATAAATAGCAATCAGGAACCAAGGCATGGCTGCTGTAGCCATTGCGACAAAATAATCTTTTGCGTATGTTTGCCATCGGGACTTGTCCACTTCGAATTCACGTCCCACATTAATCATAATGAACCCCAGACAAATATACAACAACACATTAGATACAGTTTTCACTGTACCATAATCACTTCCTGACCATGCAGGCAGATATTGCGCTATAAAGAGACCTACCACCAGGAAGGCCGAAAACGATAGAACTTTTCTCATTTATTATTAGTTAGAATTTTCAAAACAAAGGGGATTGCCAAGACAGTCCTACAGAAAGAGAACAATCCCCAGACTAATATGAATCTGCTTTTATGATTTTTTATATTAATCTAATTTCAACACCGCAAGGAACGCTTTCTGCGGCACTTCCACATTACCAATCTGCTTCATACGTTTCTTTCCTCTCTTCTGCTTTTCCAACAGCTTTCTCTTACGACTGACGTCACCACCATAACATTTCGCCGTAACATCTTTGCGTACTGCCTTAATCGTCTCACGAGAAATGATTTTAGCTCCGATAGCCGCTTGGATAGCAATATCAAACTGCTGTCTCGGGATCAGGTCTTTCAGCTTCTCGCACATGCGGCGTCCCAAATCATACGCATTGTCGAAATGTGTTAGTGTTGAAAGGGCATCCACCGGCTCGCCATTCAGCAAGATGTCCAGTTTTACCAACTTGGACGGACGGAAACCACTGGCATGGTAATCAAAAGAGGCATATCCTTTCGAAATACTTTTCAGTTTATCATAAAAGTCAATCACAATTTCTCCCAAAGGCATGTCGTAATAGATCTCCACACGATTACCGGAAATATATTCCTGCTTCACCAGTTCACCACGTTTACCCAGACACAAGGTCATGATAGGACCGATATAATCTGTGGTTGTGATAACGGAAGCACGGATATAAGGCTCCTCAATATGGTCGATCAAAGTAGGATCGGGCATACTTCCAGGGTTATGCACCTCTGTCATATGACCTTGTTTATCGTAGATATTATAAGAAACGTTCGGTACAGTGGTTATCACGTTCATGTCAAATTCACGGTCAAGTCGCTCCTGCACAATCTCCATGTGCAACAGTCCCAGGAATCCGCAACGGAATCCGAAGCCCAACGCCAACGAGGATTCAGGCTGGAAAGTCAGTGATGCATCGTTCAATTGCAGTTTTTCCAAAGAGGAACGCAAGTCTTCAAAGTCTTCCGCTTCAATAGGATATACACCGGCAAAAACCATCGGCTTCACTTCCTCGAAACCTGCAATAGCTTCTTTACACGGGCGGGCAATGTGAGTAATCGTATCTCCCACCTTTACCTCTTTAGAGGTTTTAATACCGGAAATAATGTATCCCACGTCACCAGTACGCAGTTCCTGACGTGCCACCATTTCCATCTTGAGCACACCGATTTCATCAGCATCATATTCTTTACCGGTATTGAAGAATTTCACCTTATCTCCCTTACGGATCACACCGTTTACTATCTTGAAGTAAGCAATGATACCACGGAAAGAATTGAATACAGAGTCAAAAATCAAAGCCTGCAACGGTGCTTCCTCATCACCTTCGGGATGAGGAATACGCTCGATAACCGCAGCCAGAATTTCTTCTACCCCCATACCCGTCTTACCGGAAGCACGGATTATCTCACTGCGCTTGCAGCCAAGCAACTCTACGATTTCATCCTCTACCTCTTCAGGCATGGCACTCGCCATATCACACTTATTGATGACCGGAATAATTTCCAGATCATGCTCGATTGCCATATAAAGATTGGAGATTGTTTGTGCCTGTACACCCTGCGAAGCGTCTACAATCAGCAATGCACCTTCACAAGCGGCAATAGAACGGGAAACTTCATACGAAAAGTCTACGTGCCCCGGAGTATCAATCAGATTCAGAATATACTTTTCACCCTTGTACGTATACTCCATCTGAATGGCATGGCTCTTAATGGTGATACCTCTCTCTTTTTCCAGATCCATATCATCCAGCATCTGTCCTCCGGTCACCTGTATGGTGTTGGTATATTCAAGCAGACGGTCAGCTAAAGTAGACTTACCATGATCAATGTGGGCAATAATGCAAAAGTTACGTATATTATTCTTCATCTTCTATAATTATCTATTAAATGCGGGCGCAAAGATAATGAAAAAGATGAGGTTTTGAAAGTGATTTATTCAATATCCGAAGTTGTAAATGTCTATATATCCCAGAACTATTCCATCATTCTGCTGTTATGTATGGACAATAACCTAAACCATATAACTGAAATGAAAAAATTTGTTATTCTAGCATTCTCTTTATTATTACTTGTAGGATGTTCCAAAAATGAAATAATCATTTATGAATCATCCCCCGGAACCAATGATCCCGGTAACGGAGAAACCTCACAAAAAGAAGATATACTCATCACATTTTCCGCTTCACTTGAAAGTCGTAAGGTAACCAGATCCATGTCTCCTATGCCCAAAGGATTAGTAAGCCAAATATATGCTTTTGAAACGACAGACAGGAATTTTAATGATCCGTTCGCCGAAGGGCTATATTCAACAGTTTCAGCTGGTACATTAACGGGGATGAAAGGATACAAAATGTATTTGAGTAACGGCTCTTATAATATGTATGCATTTTCAGAAAATTCTTCCACTTATCCTCCGAGTCTAACAGATGGAATATCGGCTCCGCTAAAGAATGGCGTAGATTATCTATGGTGGGAAAATCTGGACCAAGATATCACGGCTTCACAAATTCACATGCCCATTGTTTTTCAGCATATAGCTACTCAGGTCGTAGTTGACCTGTCAGCAGGTGAAGGCTTACAACTTGACAGTTTAGTATCTGCAACTATTCTTCCGCCTACCCCTGGTGCCAGCCTCGATATAGAAACCGGTATTATCGAAGCAACCGACACTTATGACACAACTCCACTTAATATGGGCAAGAATGGATTTCTCGCACAGGCCATTGTCTTACCAACCCGTGCAACCACCCCAATGTCAATGACACTAAAAATTCTCGCAGATGGAGAAACCACACCACGTACCTATACCGGAAGTATCCCTATTCCGGGTAAACTGGCCGGTGGATTTTCTTATGTCTTCAGCGCCATTATAGACGGAAATTCCGTATCGTTCCCCAATGTCAGCATTAAAGACTGGACCGAAGTAGACGAATCAGGCAATCCGATTTATCCGATACAAAAATAAGAGGAGATCACTCTTTATTATCAAAATACAACAACAAAATAGAAAATATGGAAACCCCAATATCTGAAATCAGAAGAGAATACAGCAAAGGCAAGCTGACACAATGCACTGTCCACGACAATCCTTTTGAGCAATTCGTGGAATGGCTGAATGACGCTATCATTCACAAAGAAGATGAACCCACCGCTATGATAGTAGCAACAGTTTCAGCAGAAGGGTTCCCCTCCACGCGCACCGTTTTGTTGAAAGGGGTAGAAAACAACCAATTTATATTCTTCACTAATTACGAAAGCCGAAAGGGAAAACAATTAGCAGGCAATCCATATATTTCCCTTTCTTTTGTATGGCACAAATTGGAAAGACAGGTACACATTGAAGGTAAAGCCGAAAAATGCCCCGACAAAGTTTCGGATACTTACTTTGCCACCAGGCCATATAAAAGCAAGATAGGTGCAAGAATATCTCCGCAAAGCCAAGTGATAAGCAGCCGTATGGAGATTATGCGAGCCTTCGTGAAAGAAGTCTTCAAGCTGGCAGGCCGCGATATTAAACGTCCCGATAATTGGGGTGGTTTTGCTGTAACCCCTACCCGCTTCGAGTTTTGGCAAGGGCGGGAAAGCCGTCTGCACGACCGCATCCAATATATACTTCAGAAAGATGGCAACTGGATACAGGAAAGACTAGCTCCTTAAACATCCTTCACTGATGAAATATAGTATATAAAAAGAAGCGTTGATAACATATAAATGTATCAACGCTTCTTTTTATAAGATAAATGTCAATCTCTCTCTTAAACCAACTTGACAAACAGTTCACCTTCTACTTCCTGAGTAGAAATTTTGTCTTCTCTCAACAACCAACCAAGACCCAAGAATAAATCTTTGTCTACCAACTTAGTTGCTTTCTTGATTTGTTTAGCAGTTAAACCTTCAGTCTCATTCAGAGCACTCCAAATTTTTCCTGCAGTTTCACCAGCTTTTTCTTTTAACATTTTCTTCTTGTTTTTAGTTATACATGCTTTAATCTAACTTCTCTCATTGATGAGGTTCAGATTTTATTTCAGCGGCAAAGATAGTTATATTTATGTTATATAACACATTATTCTCTATTTTTTTATGTTATATGTCATAAAAAGAGCATTTTTTCAGCAGGTCAGACCAAAAATATGACCTGTTTATATCAAACAGACGGTCTGTTTTCAAGATATTCCGCCCAGATACGGGCAGCCTCTTCTACCATCCTGGCACACGGACGTTTAGCATAATATTGTTCGGTACGTTCTTCGGGGGTAGACACGCCTTCCGGTTTCTTCAGCCCCAATAGTTCAGCACAAATTGTAGAACCGTTCCGTTTCTTAAACTCAGCAGCCAACTCCTGAACTACGGCATAATTGGCACCTTTTCCTTCACGATCCTTGGGATCAGTTGCCCCAGTCTCTAGCCCTGCAAGTAAAAACATACCGCATGCGGCTCCACAAGTCTGACGCATACGGCCAATACCTCCACCAAAAGAAGCTGACATACGCGCTGCCTGTTCTTGTGTAAACCCATACATATCGGCAAAAGCAAGTACTACAGACTGAGAACAATTATAACCACTTTTAAAAAAATCTACTGCTTTTTCTATTCTTTCTTCAAACATCGTTCCTCCCCTTCCTCTTATCCTTCTATATCCAACAACATGGGGCAATGATCAGAATGTACAGCATCATTCAATATGCGCGCCTCTCTCAGCAGCGGACGAACCGGCTCAGTCACCATGCAATAGTCAATACGCCATCCTTTATTCTTTGCACGGGAATTAAAGCGGTAACTCCACCACGTATATTCCTGTTGTTCGGGATGTAACAGGCGAAAAGTATCAATAAAGCCGGCATTCAGAAAACGCGTCATCCATTCCCTCTCTTCAGGCAAGAAACCACTATTTGTGGCATTTCGGATAGGATCATGGATATCTATCGGTTCATGACAAATGTTATAGTCACCACAAAGAATCAGTTTCGGACGCGATTTTCGTAACTCCGTCACATATTCCTGGAACTTCTCCAACCATACCATTTTGAATGCCTGACGTTCGTCACCGCTTGTTCCCGAAGGATGATAAACACTCACAACAGATATATCGCCAAAATCGGCACGGATAAAACGGCCTTCATTGTCATATTCTTCCATACCCATACCATATTCCACATGGTCCGGTTCCCGCTTGGTCAAAATGGCAACTCCACTATAGCCTTTCTTCTGTGCAGAATAAAGATAATGCTTGTATCCCAATGCACTCAGTGCTTCTTCCGGATATTGATCCGGTTGCAATTTGGTTTCCTGAATGCATACTACATCAGCTTGCTCCTGTTCCAGCCATTCCGGCAAACCTTTGCCAACAGCTGCACGTAGCCCATTCACATTATATGTAATAATCTTCATATGATTGTTTATTTGATTTTATACTAGTTCAGATATCAGCAACATAATATTCAATACGGTAACGATTCCCGCAATAGCATAGAGTACAAAACTACTCCACTTACTATTAACATACTGCCCCATTACTTTACGCGAAGACGTTAGTCCCACTTGCAGGAAAACAGTAAATGGCAACTGAATACTCAGCACCATTTGCGAAATCAACAATCCCTTGAAAGGATCACCGATGAAAAATATCAGCAACAACGCAATGCCCAATGAAAGGATTACGCCCACCTGAGAGTGGCTATCCTTGATATGATAGGATTCTCCAAAGATACCGGCAAAAATAGAACCTGCCGCCATACCACTTGTAATGGTAGATGAAATACCTGCCATCAACAAAGCCAAAGCAAACACGACTGCAGCACTGTTTCCAAGTAGAGGCTCCAACAAAGACTTTGCCTGTTGCAGCTCTTCAACCTGAATACCACTTTTAAAGAAAGTAGCAGCAGCCAGCAATATCATGGCACTATTGATAGCCCATCCTACAATCATGGAGAAAAGCGTATCAAACAGCTCATACTTCAAAACCTTACGAATAGAACTGTCATCTTGCTTATTATACTCATGACTCTGGATTACCTCCGAATGCAGGAATAAATTATGTGGCATTACCACTGCTCCCAGGACACTCATAATAATCAGCATACTTCCTTCTGGAAAAGCAGGTGTCACCCATCCTTCTACAGCTAGTGGCCAGTCAATCTTCACCAGGAACAACTCATAAATAAAGGATAACCCAATAACTGAAACAAACGCGATGATGGAACGCTCTATCTTCTTATATGAGTTCGTAAAAAGCATGATGACGACAAAGACGGTTGTCAATATGGCTCCCCATATAATGGGAATATCAAAAAGCATTTCCAGAGCAATTGCTCCTCCCAGTATCTCGGCAAGGGAAGTCGATATGGATGCCAACACCGCAGTACCCAGAATAGGACGGGAAACCCATTTAGGAGTATACTTCGTAGCAGCTTCCGACAAGCATAAACCTGTAACAATCCCCAAGTGAGCCACATTATGTTGCAATACAATCAACATGATCGTTGATAAAGTTACCACCCAAAGCAGGGAATATCCAAATTCGGACCCCGCCGCAAAATTAGAAGCCCAGTTTCCGGGATCAATAAAACCTACTGTAACAAGGAGTCCGGGACCAATATATTTAAAAACGTCCAGACCACCTAAATAGCGCTTATGATCCCTACGTTTCAAGTCTTTCAGAATATTTTTCATTGTTCGTTCTTTTTATGGCGTAAAATTACGAAATAATAACAAGCAAGCCACACATTCTGTTCAAAAAAGAAGCCCCCGGCATTGTACAATACCGAGGGTCAACCTATATATTTAAAAGTACAGGGATTTAGTTAGAATCCCATTTCATGCAGCGCCCTACATAACTGATCCGGACAAGAAGTCGGACGTCCTCCGCAACGAATTCCTTCCAGACGGGAAATCACATCATTTACCGGCATTCCCTTTACCAAACGGGAAATGCCTTGCAAATTACCGTTACAACCTCCCCAAAATGCAACATCCGTTATTATATTATCTTCTATTTCCAATTCAATGTGAGAACTACATGTACCTTGAGTCTTATAAGTATACTTCATTACTCTTCACTTCCCTCCGGCTTCATGTTGGTATAAACCGTTTGCACATCATCAAATTCTTCAAGACGCTCTATCATCTTGTCAAGAGTCTCACGTTGCTCGGGAGTTACCTCCTTCGTATCGTTCGGGATATAAGTAAATTCACCACCGACATCCTCAAAGCCACATTCCTCCAAATGTTTCTGGATGGCAGCATAGCTCTTCGGATCACCATAGATAGTGATTGTACCTTCTTCTTCATCCTCTTCAAACTCATCATCTACATCGTAGTCAATCAAGTCAAGGATGAGTTCTTCCATATCTATGCCGTCTTTCTTCTTGAAAGTAAACATACATTTGTGGTCGAACAGGAAAGCCAATGACCCCATAGTACCCAAGTTTCCACCAAACTTGTTGAACACTGAACGTACATCAGCAACTGTACGGGTCGTATTGTCAGTCAATGTATCTACGAATACAGCAATACCGTGAGGGCCGTATCCTTCATAAGTCATTCCTTTGTAATCGCTCTGATCTTTGCCTAACGCATTTTTAATAGCACGGTCAATGTTATCCTTCGGCATATTCTCACGCTTACAAGTAGCGATAACAGAACGCAAAGTCGGGTTATTTTCCGGTTCCGGGCCACCAGCCTTTACAGCAATAGCAATTTGTTTACCCAGTCTTGTAAAGGTCTTTGCCATGTGACCCCATCTTTTCAATTTGGCAGCTTTTCTATATTCAAACGCTCTTCCCATTGGAATAATATTTTAATGTTTAACTTTTAATTAATTATCGAAGTTTTGCATCCAGTTTATCTTCCAGATTCTTCACGAGTTTCGACATTATCTTATCGATCATCTTATCGTTCAGTGTCTGCGTTTCATCCTGCAACAGGAAGCTGACAGCATACGATTTTTTGCCGGCTTCAAGATTCTTGCCTTCATAAACATCGAAAAGAGATACTTCTTTCAGTAACTTCTTCTCAGTTTCATAAGCAATCTTTTCTATCTCTGCAAACTGCACCTTCTTATCGATCAACAAGGCAAGGTCACGTTTCACAGCCGGGAATTTGGAGATTTCCGTATAACTGATCTTTACAGAACGGATAGCTTTCATCAACTCTTTCCAGTTCAGATCAGCGTAATATACTTCATTATCAATATCGAAAGCTTTGAGAATCTTCTTCGTTACGATACCGAATGTGGCAAGACGCTTTCCACCTTTAGTCTGTACAGACAAGGCAGTAGCATAAATATCGTCCACCAGATTACCTACTACCAGATTTCTCATATTCAGCCCTAAACGGAGGAAAATATTTTCTACGTAAGCTTTCAATTCATATACAGAACTTTCTTCATCAGCATGTGCCCAAGAGTTGGATACTTTCTTACCCGTTACCCACAATCCGAGATGATAATTCTCTGTATAAGCAGCCAACGACTTTTCGGGATTCTTCTTTTCTGCATCGAAATAATAGCAATTTCCGAATTCGAAGAATTTCAAGTCGGCATTCTTACGGTTGGCGTTATGAGAGATACTTTCCAGACCACCGAACAACAAAGTCTGACGCATTGCATTCAGATCTGTACTCAACGGGTTCAGCAACATTACCAGATTCTTAGAAGGATAAGTTTCCATACCATCATAATAACCGGCGCGTGTCAGAGAATTATTCAGAATTTCATTGAAACCACAACCTACCAACTGTTCAGCTACCAAATTCTGTAACTTGTTAGATTTATCATGTTCGCCTTTCGTTGTCAAGCTGGACTTCAACGTAGATGGTATCTCTACATTATTATATCCATAAATACGGAGGATATCTTCAATAACATCACAATCACGTTGTACATCTACACGATAAGGAGGTACAGCCAGAGTCAATCCTTCTGCAGTCTCATTGGTTATTTTCATTTCCAGACTGGTAACAATACTCTTGATTGTCTCCACCGGAATCACCTTGCCTACCAATGAATATACCTTCTCATAAGATAATTCTACGATGAAATCCTGAGCAGGAGTAGCACAAACATCTTTAATTTCAGAGGAAATAGTACCGCCGGCCAGTTCTTTCACCATCATGGCAGCCAGCTTCAGGCAATAAATAGTGATATTAGGATCAATACCTCTTTCAAAACGGAAAGAAGCATCTGTATTCAGCCCATGACGACGAGCCGTCTTACGAACCCATGTCGGATGGAAATAAGCACTCTCAATGAAAACATCCTTGGTGGTTTCCGTAGAACCGGAATCCAAACCGCCGAATACACCGGCAATACACATCGGTTTTTCCTTGTCACAAATCATCAGGTCACGATCGGATAATTTGCGTTCCACACCATCCAATGTGACAAACGGAGTACCTTCAGGCATTGTCTTTATCACTACTTCGCCACCTTCAATTTTATCCGCATCAAAGCAGTGCAACGGTTGACCGAATGCATGAACAATGTAATTTGTGATATCTACTACATTATTGATAGGACGCAGTCCGATGATACGGAGTTTATTCTGCAACCATTCCGGACTTTCTTTAACCGTTACGCCTTTCACCGTTACACCGGCATAGCGAGGGCAAGCCTCAGTGTTTTCAACTGTAACTTTGATATCCAAATCATTATTTTCAACGGAGAAAGTATCTACAGACGGCCTCTTCAGAGAAGTCGGTTTATTATTTTGCACCAGATAAGCATACAAGTCACGAGCTACACCATAATGCGAACAAGCATCGGCACGATTCGGAGTGATATCCACTTCCAGCACATAGTCGCTCTTGATGTTATAATAATCTTTGGCAAGAGTTCCCGGGACTGCATCAGTCGGCAAAACGATAATACCTGCATGATCCGTACCGATGCCTATTTCATCTTCAGCACAAATCATACCGTTGGACTCAACACCACGGAGTTTTGACTTTTTAATCGTAAAACATTCATCCCCATCATAGAGTTTTGCACCCAAAGTAGCAACTACCACTTTCTGACCGGCAGCCACATTCGGTGCACCGCATACTATCTGTACAGGTTCTCCCTGTCCCAGATTCACAGTAGTCACATGCATGTGGTCTGAATTCGGATGAGGAACGCATGTCAACACTTCACCTATCACGAGACCTTCCAGTCCGCCTTTAATTGTTTGCACTTCTTCTACACCACCTGTTTCCAGACCTATAGAAGTCAATGCAGCCGCAATTTCTTCCGGTGTCAAATCGAAATCGACATACTCTTTCAACCAATTATAAGAGATATTCATATCATTAATTTTTTATTGTTTCCAAAAGTGACCCGCAAAGGTAATAAGATTTTTTGGGTTGACAGGGAAAATATATCAAGAAATCTTTGATAGGATATATTCTTTTATTTGCTCCCAAGACTGATTCACAAACATATCAGGCATTGGCTCATTTTCTGCATCATCAAAATAAGCCAGACTTTTCATCGCCATGAAAATAGAACCATCATTATATTTCAATGAATAACTTCATCAAGCCACGGATATTTATAGTTCACAATATCCACTTTTATACCATCTATTAAATAAATATGTATATGAGGAGACTCTTTCAAAATAGTAAGAGTAGCAACACTCTTTATAGCATCAACCAATTCTTGAGTATCACAATTGATTGTGCCAAAGAAATCCAAATCAATAGATTTCCGATGCCCTAATTGCAAAGCAAGTGCTGTTCCTCCTACTAATCGTGTATCACGAAGTTCAGGAAGTTGCTGTAACTTTTTTAAAAGTTCCAGTGTTGAGGGTTCAATTGTCGATAAGCATAACATCTGAACTGTTCTTTAGGTGTTTTAGATATGGCAGAAATATAAGCTAAAGCACGAGGCTCTAAATCTCTCATTTCTTTCGTAACTTCAACAATCTTAAATAATCCGTAATACGACCGAAGCAAATTCCAGTCTTTCAGCAAACCATATTCCAACACTCTTTTTATGATATACTCAGAGTGCTTATCAAGGTCTAAATCTTCTCTCCGCACATCCCAAAACAGATGGGCGGAAAACATATTTATATATTGATTTGCAGACATTTTTAACCTTCTTTTTTGCAAAGATATGATTTTCTACTCAAAAACCATCCATTTCATAAACAAAACAACCTAGAATGGCAACGGTCCATCCGACCCCACCCCACCAAACGGATTATCTGTTTGAGGAGCGAATTCAGCCGGAGGCGGTATACTGCCATCACCTACCGCATTTATTTTGGAGCCATAAGTAGCTCCGCCTCCTTCTGCCGGATGCGGAATCACCATATCATCCTCCGGATTCTGGAAACGGGTATACTGACCGATAAAGCGCAAACGAACATCACCTACCGCACCATTACGATGCTTGGCAATAATAATTTCCGCCATACCACGCAAATCAGTACCATCTTGCGATGTATAGATTTTATAATATTCAGGACGATGAATGAAACACACCATATCGGCATCCTGCTCAATGGCTCCCGATTCACGCAAGTCACTCAGTTGCGGACGTTTACCTTCTTCACCTTCACGGCTCTCCACACCACGGTTCAACTGCGACAAGGCTATAATAGGAATATTCAACTCCTTCGCCAAACCTTTCAACGAACGCGAAATGGTACTTACCTCTTCCTGACGGCTACCAAACGACATACCACTTGCATTCATTAGCTGCAAGTAGTCGATAATAATAATCCTTACCCCATGCTCACGCACCAGACGGCGTGCTTTTGTACGTAGCTCAAATACAGACAAAGAAGGAGTATCATCCACATATAACGGCGCATCCAGAAGATCACGCAATTTATAGTCCAACTGTTGCCATTCATAATCTGCCAACTGTCCACTCTTGATTTTCTCACTCGGAATCTCGCACGCATTGGATATCAAACGATTCACCAACTGTACGTTGCTCATTTCAAGTGAAAACACAGCTACCGGATTGCGATAATTAACAGCTATATTCTTTGCCATAGAAAGCACGAACGCCGTCTTACCCATTGCCGGACGGGCAGCAATAATAATAAGGTCAGAATTTTGCCAACCCGAAGTCATTTTATCCAACTTGGTAAATCCGCTTTCCAAACCACTTAAACCATCTGTACGGGCAGCTGCTTTCTGAATTAATTGATACGCTTCGGCAATAACCGGATTAATCTGCGTATAATCCTTCTTCATGTTCTGTTGGGAAATCTCGAAAAGTCTTCCCTCAGCCTCCTGCATTAAATCATCCACGTCCAGAGTCTCATCAAAAGCTTTGCTCTGAACATTGCTGGTAAACGTAATCAATTCACGAGCTAATGCTTTCTGCGCAATGATGCGGGCATGATATTCAATATGTGCCGAAGAGGCAACCTTGCTACTCAACTGGGTAATGTAGAACGGTCCGCCCACCTCTTCCAAATCACCACGTTTGGCAAGCTGTTCTTTTACCGTGAGGATATCCACTGGCTTCTGGTTCACAGCCAGATCGGTGATAGCGGAATAAATCAACTGGTGCCGGTGTTCATAAAAAGACTCCGGGCGAAGAATTTCACTTACCAATGAATAAGCGTCTTTCTCAATCATCAATGCTCCCAATACAGCTTCTTCCAATTCTGGTGCCTGCGGCTGTATACGTCCGTAATCAGTTACAGGCTGCACTTTTGCCTTGGAGTTACTTCGGGGAGTTCTTTTTTGTTCTGCCATTTTTAAATACTATGAATTATAAAGGGATGGCAAAGATAACGCTTATTAATCAAAATCATCCCTATTCTACCAAACAAAAAAAGAGCCATTCCCGAAATTCGAAAATGGCTCTTTACGTTTATATCAAACTTATTCTTAAATGGTCATTGCTTGACCGCCAATCACACCTGCAATGGCACTAGCCACGGCAATGATGACTTTCAATATCACATTCCAACTCGTTTTTTTCATAAGAGAATCGTTTTTTAATAATTAATATTCAGCGATTAACAGACTACGCAGTTTTCATTTTCAATGCCTCCGGCTCTGAATTTCTATCCCAGAGGATCGTCTTCTATTCCCCCATCACCCGAATTACCTCCTGAGCCACCATCTGAGCCACCTCCTGATGGAGCATTAGCTAAATTTTTCAGATAATCATCCAAGCTGACCAGATCCAGTTTTTCACCGGCACGAGTAGCAGTCTTGGTTATCTTCAATTCCCTGTTAGCCTGGAAGCAGATACGAACACTCTCCACACTCTTTGCGGTCACATCTTCAGTCTTATCTTCTCCCTTAGATTTTGCAGCCAGCATAAATACACCCAATCCGGCAATATTTACTGTTTTACCTTCCAGCAACTGTTCTTTCAGCTTCTCCACGAAGTTCTGCATAGTACTCCGGATATCACCAATAGAAAGCGAAGAACGATCCTGCATCTTCTGGGCTATGAATGCCAAGTCTACACTCTGTCCTAAAGTTATTAACTGAGGGAAAAACTTTTTGGGAGAATTCTCAACCCGAGGGTCAGACGGTCTCTCTACCGTTCTAAAAATTACACTCATACTTTTTCATTTAGAGATTTAAATTCTGTTTTAATTCACTTTGTTGATCAACGTTGATGCAAAGGTGAGGATTAAATCTCTAATAAAAGAAGAAAAAAGAGTGGTGAGAGCAGTTTTTCCGAGAAAAGTTATAAGTAGCTAAAAATCAGCACGCAACCCCATCAAGCCCTCTTTTCCTGGCTAACTTTAAATCTTTCAGATATTGGCGGGTAAATTCTAATTCATATTTTCTTTATCAATTCACGCATTCTTTCTGAATCTATATTCATAAATATACCTCCTGTCATTTTATGCAAAGTTAGCATAATCTATTTAATTATATCTATGCAAATGAAAATACCTCTTCATAAACAAAACATAAATGACACTTAACGCAACAACCGTTCCCAATAAATACCAATATCCGTATTCCTTAAAACAGAAATAGCCCGATATGATTAAAACCTGCACCGTCATATAAATCAAGGATACCACTACATGAGGCACCTTCAACTCATTCGCCATAATCTGATACAGATGTTTACGGTGGGGCAAGCCGATATTCTCATGCAGCATCAAGCGATGGATGATAGTCAGCACACTGTCAACGCCATAAACGGCCAACAACACAATCCGACTGAAATCGCCGGTCTGAATGATTAACCTGCCTATCAGGAAGAGAAGGATGAAAGCAATACTCACGGAACCTACATCACCGGCAAAGCACTTCGCCTTTTTGCGGAAATTGAAGAAACAGAAGACAAGGACAGAACAAATCACGGCATAGATAAAGTCCTCTTCTACAAAAGGCACTACCTCCTTATTGACATAAGCCAGTGCGGCAAGTATCACCAGAGAATAGCCCCCGGTAATTCCATTGATACCATCCATAAAGTTGTAGGCATTGATAATGCCCGTACAGACTATCAAGGCGATGATTATCCACCACCAAGGCAAGGAGAACAATCCCCATTGCCAGAACATCAAGCCCATAGCCGAGAAATGGAACAATAACCGAAGCTTCCGGGAAGTGGAATGGACATCATCTACAAAGCTGATGAACGTCACCAAAGTCAATGCCAGCATGAACCAGGGATATTCAAATCCACTTGTCAGGAAATAGGCCAAAGCTCCAAAATAGAAAATGACTCCCCCGCCCCGAAGGGTTATGCTCGTATGGGAACTCCGTTCATTGGGCTTGTCAATAATATTGCATTTGTCAGCTATTCTAAAATAAAAAAGTTCTGCCACAAACAGCAGAACCAGTATAATCAAGTAATACATATCCGTACCTCTATCTATTTATAACTCGCAAAGGAGACACATCTTCACTCAAACTCGCATCAGTTGTATTCCTTCATTTTATCCGAAAATGTTCCAAGACATTTGTCGGAGTCCACCCTAACTCACGCATGGCTTTTTCATTACTAAATGTCAAAGACTTCGTTATTTTATCCAATTTTAAAGAATTAATAGGCGCTTTATTTCCCAAAAGGTCTCCTAACAAAGCCATACATTTTGCTATAAAATAGGGTATCGACATAGGCAATGACTTACCTAATTGTTTGCAAATAATATTTTCCAATTCTCTAAAAGTAGGTTGAGAACTGTCACAAACGTTATATACACCTCCCTTTTCCACCAATAGAGGAAGTATATTCGCAATATCCTGTACCATCAGCACGCTCTTTCGAGCCTTTCCACCGGCAACACTCAGATACCTCCCGCGGCTAATGCCCTCTATCATTGCTCCTAAGTTGCCCGGAGGATTGGGACCTGCTATCAAAGAAGGACGAATTATTCCCAATGTTACATGATGCTCATCACACCATTTCTGCAGATATTCTTCCGCCTGTCGCTTGCTCATGGCATAAGGAGTGATTCCCTCCAAAGGATGCTCCTCCGTGATGTTCTCACCATAATCACAACCATATACCGCCACAGTAGAAATAAAGATTAATGCTTTAGGCACTCCCGCCTTCTCCAATGCTGCACAAAGATTCTTTGTCCCTTGTAGATTCACATCAAAAAAGACTTTCTTTTCCGCTTCCGTTTTGGGTACAGAATGCGCCTTACCTGCAGCATGAAGCACTACATCGTACTGCTCGTGCAATTCAGGCACTTCTTTAGCTATATTTACTGTATAATCATCTTGTGGCAGTAAGCCCACAGTCGTTATCTCATACATCCTTTCCAACAAAGGACGTATATTGTTGCCTAAGAAACCAGAAGCTCCAGTGAATAAAAGTTTCATGAGAAAATATAAAAATGATTTGTAAGTACTTACTATATGGCTATTGCCGATACAATGAACACTTACGATTCATTACTTTCCTTTATTTTTTAACAATCTCATCATAAATCCTCAAATATCCATCCGTCATCTTCTTCACGGTTAAATCTTCTTGAAAACGTTTCAAAGCCGCTTTAGAAAATTTATCATATACATCTTCGTGTTCCAATATATACAAGATTTTCTCTACAAAAACTTCTGCGCTATTCTCCACCGTATAGCCATTTTCACCATTCACAACGATTTCACTTATTCCTCCGACATTTGATGCCACAACAGGCTTACCAAAAGCCATAGCTTCAATAATGGTCATTGGAAGTCCTTCATAATTACTAGAAAGCATAAATAAATCGACAAACTCATTATAAGCACCCGCATTAGGCAGACTCCCCATAAAAAAAACATTCTTTGGATGCTGACCAGAAAAGAACTGTTGATTACCAATCCAAATGAAAACATATTCAGGCAATAGAGACGCAATTTCAAGAAATACATCAATATTTTTAGGAGGAGCCAAACGAGCTATACAAAGAATTTTTTTCTTGAAAGTAGGCAAATTTTCAAAAGGATTTTTATTTAATCTTGTCGGCATTTCAATACCATTATAAATCACATCTACATTATTCACCACACCTTCTTTTAACAAATTTATTCTATCATATTCACTTACTCCTACAATTGCACTGCACTTACCTTGTAACCCTCTTTCCAAAGGAAGAAACTTACGATAAGCTATTCTAATAGAATCAAAGCCATGAACTGTATAAACAATTCTACTCTTAGGAAAAGACAGTCGCCCCAATATTCCAACCTTAGATGAATGAAGATGAATAATATCTGGTGTATATTTTCGATAAAGTTTTCTAAAAGCTATAATGGTCTGGATTTCCTTTAATAGTGAAAGCTCCCTCTGAAGAGACGGTATATATTCCCGTATAACATCAGAAGAAAGCATTTGCCACATTTGCCCATCCCCATTTCCAGCAGCTACAATAACCTCATGTTTTGTGGATAAAGCATTGGCAAGATTCAATACGACAGACTGAGCTCCGCCAAGATCGGAACGGGTAATTATTTGAAGAATGCGCATAATATATATATATTAGAATCAGCACAATAGATCTAATTATTATGCTTTCAACTTAATTTATTTTTTAAATATTTTCGTAATAGATTCTCCGTTATATAAATGCCAAACAAACGATTGCACAATGAAACTTTTCTAACTTTCGGATTTTCAGTATAAGTAAGTAACCATTTATAAGATAGTAAATCAGCTCTTTTAGATTTCTGGAATTTATCATCAAAACTTCCTATATACCCTAATAAAATACAAAATTCGTAAGCCATAAAAGACAATAAAGCTGACTTTGTATGCAATGAAAATTCAGAAGATTGAATAAATATTGTCTGCTCTTGCAATATACTAAACAAATCATCAAATGAATTTTCTGAAAAATTTCGAGTAATAGATCCTTGTACATTTTGCCTATAAGCATACATATATTGATTAGTAACACGAAACTTACGTGAACAATGTAATAGTTCTATAAACCAAGGTATATCTTCACAAACAATACCTTTGATGAACCGGATATTATTTTCTATTAAAAAAGCACGCTTAATAATCTTCAAACAAGCACTCATAGGGAAAATGCCAGTTTGTACAAGTCTTGTAATCAAAGAATCGCGCTCTGTGGTATTTATAATCTCATCCGAATATGAAATCCATGGAGATAATTTGTTTGTATTTGAATAGTAATAACAACAATTAAAACCTATAAAATCACAGAAAGGTGTTTTCTCTATTTCCGCCACCAATAATTCTAATTGATGATTGTCAATCCAAAAATCGTCACTATCCATGAATATTATATATTCACCTTTAGCTTGTTCCAACCCCACATTACGAGCATCAGACAAACCTCCATTTGCTTTATGTATAACGGATACCCTGTGATCTTTTTTCGCGTATTCATCACAAATAACACCTGAAAAGTCTGGGGAACCATCATCTACTAATATAACTTCAAATGTTTCATAGGTTTGGCATAATACACTATCTATGCATTGGTGAATAAACTTTTCGACATTATAAACAGGAATGATAACACTGACTAACATATTATTTTTGATATAAAGATTGTAACGCCTTTTTCAGTGGGCGCAAATAGTCTCTCCAAGAAGGAAATAATTTATACTTTCTTATCAGTTCGCATTTTGATAACCTTATTGAATCTTCATAATATGTATTTCTTTCTATTGGTCGTAGTGACGCATGAGATAAATTATAATTTCCTTGAATTGCTTCTTCTAAAGTTCTTTCTTCTAAGAAAAGAGAATCAGCACACTCCTGAGTTAGAGTTTCACCTTTTGCAGTATTAATCAGCAACAAAGAAACACCTTTATGTTTTGGATGATTAAATGGTATCTTATCTCCAAGCCCCCAAAAATCAGCCATAGTTATATCAGTGATACGTTGTACTGTAGCATATTGACAAGAATAGCAACTCTCCATAAACATATATCCTTTAGAAAAAGCCTTTAAATAATAAGTATCCACTAAAGGAAGAGGAATACCATCTAAAGACATCTTAAACCCCCATCTTTTTGTATCTCTAAACCCAAAATTTGTTATACCAGATTGAGGTAATCTTATCTTTTCTCTATATATATCAAATGACTTTTGAGAAGGAACGCCATGACATATAAAATCACAGGTATATAAATTATCATAGCTTTTCTTCAAGAATACATATAATCCGGCAACCTGACAAGGAGAACCTGTAAAAAGGACTAATCTGTCATTTTGCAAGTTATTTCTAACCTCTTGATAGCTATTTCCAATATCAGATTGTATATATTTGGAGCCACGCAATATTTGCAATTCTGAAACTGTTTCAACCCCTATATGTTTAACTTTTAGTCCTGTAACATAAGCCGCTCCAAATACTATTCCTCCCTTTCTAATTATATTTTCCGCAAAAGCAGAAAATATACCTCCTGAAGAACTCAGACATCGTATCTTATCATCCAAATTCCATGCAGCATACCCAACAGAAGGTATCCTCCTATTGAGGGAAACAGATGCAATTTGGTGACATGCTTGCATACATAATCCGCACTCTATACATATCTCTCTATTTATTGAGGGAATAGAAAAGCCTGCTTCAGAAGTTTCCATCGTAATACATTGCTTCGGACACTTCATAACACACGCCAAACATTGAGTACACTTTGTTCTATCGCACAATTCTATTTTATTCATTCAAAATAGCTTTTGAAAGATAACTGAGAGATTGCTCTCTTAATTGTAAAAGTTTTACATTAGCTTCCCTATAATCACAAGTCAATTCCTTCATATTGGGAAAATCATCCTTAATTGATAGTATTCGTGACTCTAATCCTATACTATTTAATAGATCGGTTTGCCTAGAATCTAAAGATAACCTATCCTCAACTATAGAAAACAGCGGTTTATTATAATTTACAGCAAATGCTGTTCCATGAAAAGATGTTGTAAGAACCAATTCTGAATCCCTGACAAGAGCTATAAAATCTTGAGGAGAAGCCGCAACTTTATAAGAAAAATGTCTATAGTATTTATTCATAGGAGGCCTAGCTAAATAAATAACCTTGTATCCCGTAATTCGTTGCACATGCAGAGCTAAATCATCAACGTATGGATGAGCATCAAATGAATAATTCAAATAGTAACATAGTATGTATTTTTCTGAAACTATCCTCCTTTTGGTGGCAACATATTCCCATTCAGCCGCTGTTAATAACAAAGTCGGGTCTAGAACGACATCAGCATTTCTATTTATTAGTTTTTTTATTAGATATTTCCCGGATTTTTCTCGAACAGAGATAAAATTATATCGTTTTAAAAAAGAAGCAAAATCGCTATAATAACAACTATTGATATCGGCAACACCAAAGCTTGCAGAATATGCAACTCGTAATTTTCCCTCTGGGGCAAAATCTAAAAAAAAACTCGGGTCACCATTACAATATCTTGGATTCCATACTTGATCACTCCCTGTCACATATACATCATAGTTCGGAGGATAGTTTTCCAATTCAGAAGGGGATGTATAAGTTATTGGAGATAAATTTAAATACCTGCTAATAAATAGTTTAATTTTTTTATGTTGTAAATAAAGTGCTTTTCCATACCATATTTTCCACAAAAAAGAGATCGAAAGAAAATGTGCACCTTTGTCCTTTTTAGTCTGTTTTTTATGGAAGACATTAGGAAACAAATAATCAATTATTGCAACATTACAATTTAAATCAACAAGTTTTTGCTGTAAAGCATAAGCTTGTAATACTGATCCGTAATTATAGATTTTATGTATAGTTATTATCCCGATTGTTTTCATATTCATTAAGCAAAAGAATAAGGAGAGCATCCCGAATTTCCATTTAAAATACTCATAATAAATGTGCATAAATTTATTCCCAATAGCATCAATGCCAAAATATAACTAAGTATACGTTTATGAGCAAACAAATAATAAACGAGAAAAGCTAACATCAAAAATCTTAGATTTTCCAAAGCAAATGGTACTCTACTCAAAAAAACATCATTGCCAAAAACATTAGCAAATATTACTCCGAGTAAAAAAGCTCTATATAAATATTTAAAATGTATTTGTTCAAAATATATAGACATCTTTCGACTATACAAGATAATTAACAAATCTAAGAAATGAAATATCAATATACCTAATCCAGAATTCACTTCCATATCAGCATTCCCAAGTAAAGCCATATTACTTAAGTACTTTGCATTCGTTACATAGGTAGTAAGAATTGAATTGATAATATTTAAAATATGCTCAAAAAGGAAAAAAGAAATCGCATACAACAATATATCAATGCATCTATTATCTAAAAAAGAAAACACCTTAGAGCGTAATAAATAAATTGGAAGAAGTATTATTGATGAATAATGCATAGAAATCGCTATAAAAATAGACAATACATATTTTACAGCATTTCCATTTCTGTAATAATTAGTTGCAAAAAGAAATACACAGAATGACATTGTTTGCCTCTGTATATTCAATGAAGTGGTAAAAACTGAAGTAAAATAGAAGAATAGTCCTAATGGTAAAAGCCAAACATAATCTTTAAAAGATTTATATAATAAGCATAAATGAATCATCATTACAATTGCAAAAAACATCTGATATGGAACTTGAAAGAAAGCCAACACCAAATTCAAAACAATATACAGAGGCTCCATCGTAGAAGTAAAGATATTTCCTACTGAAAGAAAATCTGCAAGAGCTTGATTATACAAGAAATGATAGCTTTCCCAATCTGTCCCAACAAGATACCTAAAACCCACAATCAATGAAATTATAATAATGGGTAAAAGAATATATTTGTTGTACAATTGTAGTTTTATATGCTTATGCGACGCAATATATCCAAATGTCACTGCAATAAATAAGATGAAAAAATATACAAGAAAGGCTAGTATCACTTTTTATTTTTTTTACAAACCACATGCGATTTAAAATAAATATTTTCCCCAAATATCTTTTTTATACAACACATAACCAATTCTACAAAATACATTTTTTTTAAACGCTTCTTTCTTTGAACAATAGTATTATGATAACTATTATTAGACCATTTATCAAAACCTTCAAACATATTAAATATAGCATTGTAATGTTTGTGTATTTTAGAGAAACTTCTACCTACTATAGAAGTATACCCTCCAGTCCCCACTCTATAAACACTCATTATATCATCTATATAATACACACTTCCTTTACACCCTAGTAATAACATTAAAGGCAAATCCCCTACAGGACAGTTAGCCATCCATTGAGGTCTATTTCTAATATATTCAGCTTTAAATAGCATTGAATTGGTTGCCATAAAACCACCACCACCTAGTATTAAATCATGAATATCAAAAGTTTGCCGATTTTTTTTTATTATATTATAAACTACATTTGTAGCATTAGCCCTAACACATTTTGTTGCATGAAAACATAAAGAACAATCCATATATGCTTCCAATATATCCACTTGCTTTTGAAGTTTCAACGGATCAATCCAATAGTCGTCCCCCTCACATATCGCGACATACTTGCCATGGGTGTGTTCATCCATTATACGCGTTAATGCACGTTTCGAATACTGATTCTCGGTTTCAAAAATAGGCTTTATTATATCAGGATATTTCTCTGCATATTCTTGAATAATAGCTGCTGTACCATCTGTTGAAGCATCATCGTGCACAATCGCTTCAAAACGAAAATTCGTTTTTTGCATCACAAATCCTTCCAAACATTGGCGAATATAAGATTCGTGATTATAGGCAGTGCATCTAATAGTAACCATCAACGGTTGTTCGTCCATATTCTCCATTGAAATTAATAATTAACAAAAAAAGATTTTCCATGTCCCGGATATAAAGCATTACAAAAAAGCATTTTCTTTTTTATAAGAGAAAGACTCTCTTGATTTTTAATTTTATCTCCACCTCTAAGATTAGTAACAGTTTTGGTATCAGGAATATAAGAATCTCCTGTAAACAAGTTTCCGCAACATTCATAGCAAATGCAGCTACAATCGTGCCCAGGAGTAAAAAAGTTATTCATCACGACATCATTATAAAGCAAAATCGGCTCATTCTCTTTCAGCAAACAGATATTTTGAGGATACTCAAAAATAAATGGGGCTTCATAATAACGTGAAAAGTTCATTTTATCAGATAGTAAAGCTTTGTATCCAAATTCGTTAGTATAAACTAAACAATGAGACCATTTTTTAAGCAAATCATTCAAACCATAAATATGGTCAAAATGAGAATGCGTAACAAATACACCTTTTACATTAGAATTTGGCTGTAACACAGATTGCAATTTCTCCACATCCCCGCAATCAACAAGCCAAACATCCGAATTTCCGTTTGTAAGCACCCACGTATTGGAGTTTAATAGTCTATTTACAACCTGTGTTACAAACATATTAATCCATAAAGTCTAAAATATCACCAATAGTCACAAATTCTTGTATTTTTTCACCCGTCAACTTCTTATTGCACTCATCATCCATCAAAACAATAAGTGACAACTTTGACATAGAATCCCATGCCTCTAAATCTGAAAGGAGCATATCTGCTATGATTGTCTCCGGTTCAATTTCAAACAGATCAGCTAACAACTGCTTTTTTTCATTTAAATCCATTCCTAATAACTATTTATAAAGTGAAACAATTTCATTTTTCATTTATTTCTTATTATATTGTAGCTCCACCATCTATTAATAGCGAAGTACCTGTTATTGTTTTTGTTGCATCACTAAGCAAAAAAACAATTAAATTAGCAACTTCCTCTGGTTCAGAAGCACCCAAGGGAGCTGAGAGTTCTTCTCCACCAACAAGCGTCTTCATCTCCTGCGCCTTAGCAGCCAAAGGAGTATTTACCACAGCAGGCATTACGGTGTTTATCCTTATCTTTCGTGGAGAAAGTTCCAAAGCCATACATCTAACAAAAGCATCTACAGATGCTTTTGAAACACAATATTCAGTCTTTGCTTTATACCCCTTTATACTGGAAATAGAAGACATAGCAACGATGCTGCTCCCGTCAGCCATACGCCCTTTTTTAGTAAGTAACTTCACTAATTCCACAAAAGAAAAAAAATTCACATCCAATAGCTTAGTAAATCCATCTCTTTTAAGAACATTTAAAGGCTTCCTGCTACTAATACCGGCACAATGAACAAAACCATAAATCTCTCCGTATTCATTGTTTATGCACTTAGCTATATCTGATAAAGATGCAATGTCTGTCAAATCTATGACGTAGTATCCATGCCCTTTTCCATTCATCATAGACATTGTATTTTTCATACCTTCTTCACACAAATCCAGCATAACAACTCTTGCTCCTTGATTGCTGGCTACTATACAAGTAGAACGCCCAATCCCCGAAGCTGCACCTGTTACAACTATCGTTTTCGATGATAAATCGATTATTGTATTCATATTTACCAATATTTCTGTATTAATGGATAAGCGGGAACACCAAAGGCTTGAAGGAAATCGTGCCCACCAGGGAAGTTCATTTCTATAAGCTCAAAACCATCGGGCGTAATGGCAATATCCCACCCCACATATCGCGCCTTTGACTCCACTTTGGCCAAAGCCAAAACAAACTCTGTAAACTCTTCATATCGTGGTATAGAAAAACCTGCCATTATAAACTCAGACCCGGGATGAAAAATATATCTATTATGCTTTTTATCATACCCATAACCTACACATACTCCGGAATCTACATCAAAAGAATATCCTACGCCACCACTCCCCCAATTATCTACTGCTTTACCTGCTGCTCCGGCTCTCAACATAATTGCTATAATCCGAGGAATTCCATTTCGGTCTACCAACGTATAAATTCTGAATGTATTCAAAGACGAAGGATTAATTCTGGATATTTCAGAACAATTGACCACCACTTGCTCAAGCAACAATTCGTTATACTCAAGCAAACTCTGAATCTGACTTAAGTCATCTCTAGACGCCTTAAAAATTCCTCCTCCTCGCTCTCCGGAATTAGGTTTCACCAATACTACACCATATTTATCAATAAAGGTCGTAATATCTGCTACACAAGTATTCTTATCAGCAAGCATTCAATCTCTTTTAATAAAAGATGCATATTTTCTATACGCATTCTCTTTTACCAAAAGAAATGAAAACGTTTCAAAATCAAATTGCTTGATCAATTTAAAATATCGGCGTTTTGTGAAATACTTGTCTCTCTCAGAAGAACTTTTGGTATAAAAATCAAATAGCCAATAATCTCGGCTATCCATAGCTCCATAACGCCAATTACACCAAATAATATCCATAAAAACAGTAAAACAATTTCCGGTATTCTCTGCAGCTATCAACTTTGAATGTTGATAGGCATATTTCAAAAAAACAGGAATACGCTTTATGGAATACAGCGGATATTTATACAAAAGCTCTGCCTTCGATAACTTTTGGTTTCTCATCTAAATATTAGTCTTGCAATTTTTGTATCAAAGCCCAGATACTTTGCACAGAATTAAAATTTTCAGGATCTAATTCTGCAATACGAATCTGGACACCAAAAACATCTTCAATCTCTGATATGATAGAAACCACATCAAAAGAGTCGAGAAAGCCATCATCTATAAGTGCTGTTTCATTTTCAAAATCTACATCCGGACGAATATTCTTCAAAAGTTCCAATAGTTTTTCCATCATAATTCTTTTTTCAAATTTAATAATGATATCGTTGATTTATTGTTATATTTATAACCAATAGCTTGATATAATTTTATTGCACCTTCATTTTGACGTTGCACCCAAAGAGCATAACGTGATTTATCATCAACGGCTGTAGCATCTATCATTGTATTCATCAAAAGAGAACCAATTTTCTTACCTCTTGCATCTGCCTCTACTGCAAGATGCCCCAAATAAATCACTTTATTTTTTTCATAAAAATGACAAGCCCCTTTACGCATCCCTCCACAATAAGCTAACAAAATATTTCGTCCTTGAAGGAGCGAAGGTGCTAAAGACTCATCCAAATAATCACCTGTATAAGAGTCGAACAAACGATTAAACAAACGTATTGCATACAAGACATCATCCAATGTAGATGCATACTGAATAGAAACATCATAAGTTTCTCTCTTCACAAGTCGTATATCTGAATATTTAGCTACATAGAAATCTCTGATAAAATGAGGTGTAAAACCACAATCTTGCCAATACAGAGCTTCCTTTTCCGGATAAAAAGAGTCCCCTCTATAAAGAATTTCAATAGCATAACTATAATCCGAAGATAGGAAAATCTTTTCAGCCAAATCATTTATATAGTAATAGACACGGAAACAAGTCTCTTTTTCCAAAAGAATAACAGCATTATGCTCAGTATGATGATAAAATAGCTTATTCATAGATATATAACAAACAACTTCATCAGTCAGCATATAATTATTGGTCAAGACTCCTTTATTTCTATAATTTTGCACAAGAGCCTCATAGTCATTTAAATCCCGGATTCTATTATATGCCATTTGCTTATTTGTTTTCCTTATACATTTGTTTCAAAACAATACGGTCTATTTTCCCATTCATATTATAGGGCATTTGCTTTAAATGAAATACAAAATTAGGAAACATGTATTTGGGTATTTTGTTTTTCACCAAATTGATAACATCAAGTTCCTCCCTCGTAGAGGTCGTATAAAACAAAACTATTTTATGGTTTTCATCGTCATATATACAAGTCGCATTAGTAATGTCAGAAATGGAATTGACTGCAGATTCTATCTCTCCCATTTCAATACGATTTCCCATATGCTTAATCTGGAAATCCTTGCGACCACAAAACGCTAATTCGCCATGTTTATTATACTTAACCATATCACCGGTACGATAAATCCAGTCTTGATAGAAATCATGAAGAGGGTTTTGTATAAAAGATTCATTCGTTTTACCTTTGTTGTTATAATAACCCATCGACACTCCGGTTCCTCTTACGCAAAGCTCTCCTTCTTCACCGGGCTCAACCAATTGATTATTTTCATTAAAGACTAAAACTTCCATATTTCGGCATGGATAACCAATTGGTATATATTCATCATCGGCAAATTCCCTGTTGACAATATAATACGTACAATCAACGGTTATTTCTGTAGGACCATATAAATTGACATAAGTAGCCTCGGGCATCTTATTCATCCAAACTTTCAACTGTTTGGCCGGCATAGCCTCTCCTGCGAAGAATATTTTATTCAAATACATAGGACGCATCACATCAAGAACACTGCTATTACCTATTAAAACAATAGCAGAAGTAGCCCAAAGGATAGATGTTATTTTACGCTCATTCAAAAAAGGAACAAGCAATTTTGGAAAAGTAAAATATTTCTTGGTTATAACATGCAAAGTAGCACCCGATTTCAAACAAATATAGATATCCTTAACCGACCCATCAAAATAAAAAGGAGTCTGATTTCCTAATGCATCTTCACTTGTAAAACCAAAAGTTCCTACAAGCCATTCGGCCAAATCAATCACTCCACGATGTGATATAATCACACCTTTAGGAGTACCGGTAGAACCACTTGTAAATATAGCATATAGCGGATCTGTATCAATCATTCTCTTACGGATGTCACTTAGCAGTTCTACATCCATCAATCTTTCTTTTGCTTCTTCCAGCAACAATATACTACCTGAAAATTTTATATCATCAAGTATTTTCTGTTCTAAAGAAGTCGTCACTATAGCAGCTATAGGATTAAGAACATCTATAATAAGTTTTATCCGCTCAGAAGGCATTTTACAATCAATCGGAACATAAAAATTCCCACTTTCCACAACACCCATAAATCCAATAAGCCCTTCTATTTTACGATCAACAAAAACCAAGACAGGTTTACGAATAGCCTTATTGGTAGAATGGCAGATAGCTGTACCAATATTTTCAGCATATCGTTTCCAATCCAAAAATGTTATAGCTTTTTTCTCATCCGCTAATGCTATTTTAGAAGAATATTTTATAGCAGATTGCTCCAAATATTCAAGAATATTGATAGTCATAAGAGTTGTGATTAAATTTTAGAATATAATTGATTGGGATTGGTAAAGATACCTTCTGCAAAAACAGTATCATCCTCCAATACAGGAAATATATCATCTGTATTTACTTCAAAAGAACTACATCCCCACGAAAGTCCAATACCAAATCCACAAGTCATCACACGGATAGTCCTATTCTCTCCACTATCTCCATATTTATCACAAAGAGACAATATGGCCGAAGCTCCCGATGTGTTACCATAACGGTCAAGTGTTATAGGCAGCTTTTCCATAGGAATTTTCGTCTTTTTGGCAATCTGTTTCAATATATAAAGATTGGCTTGATGGAAAGCATAACAATCATAATCATCAACGGTTGTGGATGTCTTTGCCCAAAAATCTTTGATCAATCGTGGAACGTCGAATATCGTAAAAGTAAAAACAGAAGTTCCTTGTATAAAAGAGTTGTGTAAAGAACGAAGATTTCCATCTTGACACATTACCGGCTCTTCCGGTGCATGAAGATAACGAAATCCACCACCTGGAACAATCATATACTTGAAACCACTACCATCACTACGTAGCAATGTATTTATAGAGTTATATGAATCATTACTCTTTTCAAACAACATCACAGCACCAGCTTCGCCAAAAAGCATAGCAGAACTACGATCGTTAGTATTAACAGACTTTCCAGCCGTATCACCTACAAATAGCAAAGCTTTTTTTATATCTTCACTACTTTGCATCATAGAAGATACGCATTGTATTCCGTTCACTAACGAAGAACATCCCAAACTTATATCATAACAAACTGCCTCGCGAGGAATACCCAAACGATACTGCAATACAAATGCTGTGGAAGGACGACGATAATCTGGACTATGAGAAGCAAAAATCACAGCTCCTATTTCTTCTGCTTTTATTCCTTTTTTTTCCAATAACCTACTTGCTGCAGCAAAGCCTAAATCTGAACAAGTCTGATGTTCGGAAGTTCGATGTGAAGAGCGTACACCTGTCATTTCCATAAACTTGTCCACCTCCTCATTTCCAAAAACAGATTTATAGGATTCTGTTTGAACAACATTAGTTGGAACCGCACAGGCAATCCCTGCAATACGTATATTATTAAACTTAAAAAATGCCATAATCAACTCGTTTTAGTTATCAAAAATCCGCTTTCTTAGCCGGATTACCAAATACTTTTGTTCCTGGTTTTACATTTGAAAATACAATACTGCCGGCGCATACAATGGCGTCATCACCAACTTTCTTATCATTCAATATTACAGCATGGCTTCCTACAAAGACACGATTTCCCAAATGTGCACCTGCAATATTTGCAAAACCAGTTGTAGTAGAAAAATCTCCTATCGATGCGCCACCTACCATTGAACCGGCTATATGAACACATTTTCCCAACACAACATTGACACCAATCCATCCACTGATAACACATCCCTCACCGATCTCTGTCTCTTGAGGTACAATAGTGGCAGGCTTTATCAAAGTCGCAAACTTTCCCCCTTTACCATGAATAAGATTATACAATTTTTCTTTAGCTTGGGGAGTAGATATCCCCATTGCAAAATACTGTTTGGGTTCGGGACACCAATCCTTAATTGAACCTATAATTTTATAGCCACGGAATATTTCAGTTCCTATCTCTATTGTGTCATCAATAAAACCTAATATATTCCACTGAGGGACTACTTCATTCATTTGCTCTGCTACAATTACAGCTTCTTTTCCAAAACCTCCGGAACATACTATAATCAGATCTTTCATCAACTTAATATTTTTTTAGATATCAACTCCATTTCATTTTCTCCATATCTCTGATCAATAGGAATTGCAACAATCCTATCAGTCAATTGATATTCTATATCAGTTGGTTTACACCAATTTAACACATTGGACCAATAAGTAGCAACAAAAATTTTATTTTCAATCAAAGATCTCTTCAAATCTATTGTTGCAGCATAATACGGATAAACCATAGGGACTTCATCTATATGCAAGTCAAAAGAAAGACAATTCTCATCATCAAATCTTTCTTGAAGGATTTTAAAATTGGCCCTCCTCCTATTTCTAACATACTCGTAATCTATACTCTGCAACAACCGTTCGGTCAATTTAGACATCTTTAATATCGGTTGATTATCCAAAGAGCTATCGGCTTTTTTAAATGCAACATATCCAGCTTCTGCTCCTTTCTCTATACGCAGAATTAAATGCTGCATTCTTTCATAAGAATAGTCAATAGGAATATCCGAATCCAATGTACAATCCGTATAAAGATAGCCCCCATCAGGAACCCCAAAAAATTTACGTGGAGAATAGAACGTATCTATCAAGTCTATTCGAGGTGCAAAAAAAGCTTGGGCATTATCTATAATAAGGCGAGTTCCGTAAATAGCGGAGAGGGATTCCACATAGCGTTGTTTCAAACCAAAATAATTAGTGTACAAAAGAGCTTCACCCGGAAGTAAATTTACTTTTCTATCAAGTTCTAAAGACTCGTTAATCGAATAAAACTCATAAGCAATTCCATATTTCAGCAAAGGCTGGAGCATTACTTCGCAAGTATAATAAGGCATATAAACTTTTTTATACCCACGAGCCAATAGAATATATTCAAAACAACTACGGGCAGAGTTTAATAAAATAGCATTTTTATGATAATGCCCTTTCCGACACAACTCTAACTCAAAATACCCTCCAATTTCTTCCATTATTTCACAGTAACCATCAACCATGTATGTTGGCACGCTAATGCCCGAACCAGTTCTTCTTCTGAGCAAAACTTCAGCACCAATGTACCAATCGCATCATTCGCACCTTCAAATCCTCTAACGTGATCGCCCGGTTTCACCCACAAATCTTCTTCTACGACTTCTGCACCTACAGCAGAAGCATCAACGGTCAATTCTTGGAATGTGCCACTTTTATCCGCATGAAGTATTACCTCAGCCCAATGACCATTATAAGGCTTTTGTTCTATATTTCCCACACTGTCACCCACAGCTGCGCGTACACAGGCAGTAATTAAATCGACACCGGTAGCATAACGCAGCATTTCGGCCAAACGGTTACCACCACCACGAGGAGAAACTTCCATTATGTAAGGTTTACCATTGGTACCAATACGAGTTTCTATATTATAGATAGTGGTACGCATGCCTAATAGCGCAAGAAGTCTTTGCAACTCGGAAGTCAATTCTGTTTCTTCTTCATGCGTCATGGTCGATGGCCAACTATAAGCAGAAGGCGTATAAGGGTTGACAGCCTCAGCGTCAAAGCGCTGGGCAGAAAAAGACACAAACTTCAACTTTCCGTCAATGGAAAAGCTATCCGTATCAGAAGAAGCCCCTTGCTTCTCTATAAATTCCTCTACAATGACATGCTTGGACAGAGAGTGTTCAAAAGCGTACTCCAAAGCTGGTTTTAATTCTGCTAAAGAATTGACTTTTGTAACCCCTTTGCTGCCCGCAGAATCTGTAGGTTTCACTATTACAGGCCAAGGATACCAATAAGCTTCGGACATGGCTTCCTCCACCTTTGAGAAACCTTTGGCTTTAGGCACATTGAAGCCGTGTTGAGTAAGGAAATTACGGAACTTATCTTTGTTCTGCAAAATACACACAGACTCATAAGGGCCGAATGCAGGCAGTCCCATCTGTTCCTGAACGTATGCTGCCGTAACAACTCCAGGATCTACGGCAAACGACATGATACCATCTATCTCAAGCTCACGAGCCAACGCCAAAACAGCTTCTTTATCAATAATACTAATATTATGATATTCGTCAGAATATTTGTGGGCTATATTGTCCGGAAGATAATCAGCAGTTATTACATAATATCCTTGCTTATGGGCAGATTCAATAACCGGTAAAAGATAGCGCAAACCGCCAAGCAGCAACAGTTTCTTTTGCTTTTGTTCCATTTACTTCACTATCAACTTTATAATACGTTCAATGGCTTCTTCATTTAAATCATGATACATGGGCAAACATATCACACTATCCGCGATCTTATGTGCCACCGACAAATTCTCCGGCCGTGCAGAGTCCAATCCTCTATAAGTGGAAAACTCACTTATCAGTGGATAGAAATATCTACGCCCCAATACATTCTGTTCTTTCATCTTGAAATAAAGCTCATCACGGGTCATGCCATACTTCTCGGCATCCACGAATATAGGGAAGTAAGAATACGTGTGACGCACACCGGGCATATCTTTCATAAAGCTAATTCCTTCAACTTCTCTCAATGCTTCACGATACCTGACAGCCACCTGTCGACGGGCTTCTATCGCAGCATCCACTTGCTTCAAGTTGAGTAAACCGTAAGCGGCACGCACTTCATCCATCTTGCCATTAATGCCCGGTGCCACAATCTCTGTTTCTCCCGCAAAACCAAAGTTTTTCAGATAGTCAATGCGCTTCTTAGTCTTTTCATCATGACAGATCAGAGCACCTCCTTCAATCGTACTATAGACTTTTGTGGCATGGAAACTTAACGTTGACATATCACCGGCATTCAAGATTGATTCACCATTCACTTTCACGCCAAACGCATGGGCAGCGTCATAAATCACCTTCAAGCCATACTTATCGGCTATTGCCTGAATACGTTTCGTATCACATGGCTTACCATATACATGCACGGGCATAATTGCCGTAGTTTTAGGAGTAATGGCAGCTTCTATCTTATCAGGATCGATATTGCAAGTATCCGGATCAATGTCAACAAATACCGGCTTGATGCCGTTCCACCACAGAGAATGAGTGGTGGCAACAAAACTGTAAGGAGTGGTTATTACCTCACCCGTGATGCGCAATGCCTGCAGGGCACACATCAAAGGCAACGTACCATTCGTAAAGAGACTTATATAAGGTACTTGCAAATATTCGCACAAAGCCTTCTCCAATTCCTGATGATAATGACCGTTGTTGGTCAGCCACTTGCGATTCCATATATCCTGCAAATAGGGGATAAAATCATCCAATGAAGGAAGCAATGGGGAAGTAACCGTAATTATTTTATTTTCCATCTTACTACAATAAATATGTTTTTTAATTTTCTACCTGCGTTTAAATGCAGAAAGTGCCAATTGCTTGACTTCAAGATATTCGTCAAGACGCAACTTTTCATATATAAACAAGGCCAACAATATTCCGACTAAAATCTGAACGGGCAACAGGACATAAACAGAAATATCCCAAAAAGAAACGCCCCACATAAATGCCGCTACCACCAAAGAAGTCAGAAAAGTGGGCAATATATCTTTAATCTGTTCGCGTGTAGAATAGTTTATCAAACCGGCAGAATAATAGCTGTTCAAAAAATAAGCGATAAAAGAAGTCAGTACATCACCCCACAACATGTATTCAATGCCATAGAAAATCCCCACGACAATAGGTCCCATAGCTATAATTTTCTTGATGATCTCCAATTTCAGAAACAAGTCCGAACGCCCCTTTACTTGCAGGATATTCAGGTTGATGGCATGAAGTGGAAAAAGCATACCGCTGAAACAGATGATTTGCAGAAAGTAAACAGCAGGCAACCACTTTTCACCTATCAAAATAAGAATCAATGGTTTCGCAACCGCCGCCAGCCCCAACATACATGCAAAAGTTATCAGCATGGTACTCTTGATTACTTTCCGGTATGCTTCCCGTAAACGTTCCGGTTCTTCCTGTATAGAACTCAAAACCGGATAGCTGACCCGCTGAACAACAGCTGTAAGATTGCTGGAGAATATCATATTAAACTGCCCCGCACGGGTATATTGCCCTAACTGTGCGGAAGTATAGAAACGTCCGATTACAATGTAGTAGATATTTTTAAAAATAGTATTCAGCAATCCTGAAAGCAACAACTTGGAACCGAAACCAAAAAGTTCCTTGAAACTTTTCATAGAAAATTCCCATACCGGATGCCATTTGCTATATACCCATAAGAACAAAGTATTCAGAAATTGACGGGAAAGTTGCTGGCCAACCAGACTCCATACTCCCATTCCTCCCAATGCCATCCCTATTCCAATAACTCCACTGCTAATAGAAGAAATCAAAGAAACCTTGGTCTGTGTCTTGAAATCCACCTCCCTTACAAACTGGGTACGAGGAATTATGGCAAGTGCATTGATTATCAGTACCCAACCAATTATTCTTATAACTTCCACCAAAACAGGCTCCTTAAAGAATACACTGATTGCAGGGGCAGCTAAATATAGAAGTACATAAATAAGAATACTGACTGTCAGATTAAAATAAAAAACAGTGTTATAATCGACCCGTTCTATACGTGTCTTCCGTATCAGTGCATTGGAAAAGCCACTGTCTATAATGGAGTTGGAAACTGCTATGAAAATAGCAATCATAGCCATGATGCCATATTCTTCGGGAGTCAATAAACGAGCAAGTACAAGCCCCACCAAAAAGGTGATGCCGGAACTGGCTATATTATCAATAAAACTCCACCCAACACCATGAACGGCTTTATGTCTTAAAGAGCCCGCCAAATTATATGTCCTTTTTATTCGTCAATATACTCCCACGGATAAGGATTGTCGACCACATTCTGAAACTCAGCAATAGCTTCTTTTTGTTCAGGAGTGAGCGAAGCGGAATCCCAGGAAGCAATAATAGCACGGGCTTCATCAGCCAAAGGCTCATCGAATACTTCACCATAACAGGCAGTAAGTAGCCGGAGCTTTAACAACGAAGCAGGAAGAACATCAAGAATATCCCAACAACGATCCAAAACTTCCTGAACATGTTTTTGCTTTTCACCATAATCAATGAACGACGCACTATAGCCCATCAGAAGAGCAAGACAAACGGAAGCTTGTTCTTCAGTAGTGGAACCTTTGACACCGGAATTATACAAAGCCGTAGTCAGACGATAAACTTCACCGTTACGACGGGACAGGTCATCGCTATAAACCGGATTCCCGTCCATACCTAAATACATCAGTTCGTGCGCTGCACGCTGAAGAGTAGCAGTTTCTTCGGAAAGAGTCATAACAATTATGATTTCAGATTTATGATTTACCAGGTATCAAATGACAACCGGCAATTATTTAATTACTTCTATAAGATCAGGATGAATAGTAGCCATGGCAACAGCAATAACACCTTGTATTTCAATAACTACACGACGATCGCGAGCACCTTTCACTTTCAGGAAAACACCTTCCTGGCCCTCAAAGTCACCACCTATAACACGGACTCTGGTACCTTTCGACAAGTTTAATTCATTAGGCTGAAAATACATAAGGTGGTCATTGTAAGTACCCGCCACAGCAATGAAACGCTGCATCTCATTATCGGAGATAATAATCTTCTGCCCGCTACGAGTATCGGTTATATATTGCAAATAAGTGATCTGAGACTTAATACGCTTCAACTCGGAAGGACAGGCATGAACAAAAAGCAAATTGTGAACGACCGGAAGCAAAACACGGACTTTTTTCCCTCTCTTTATACTTATCTTGTATTGCATGGGAATAAAACAGCCTAAATTTTCTTTTTCGAGTAATCGCATTGCATCAAGCTCCCTACGATAAGTAGCACGCATTGCATACCATACTTCAGATTCTTTTTCCGATTCCATTTAATATTTTATTCAGAAAAGGGTATTCCATCGGGGCTTTGAATTCCTTGCATATACTTGAAATTCAATCACTTGCGAACACTTTATGTAAAATAGGGCAAACTTTGTGTTCCTCTTGCCCAGTGATTTACTGTAACCACTCACCAACTTGCAGGTAAAAAGCTATAAACGAACGAATTACAAGCAAACAAGTGTCTTTTAATCGTTCGTTTAATGGACACAAAGATAGATGTGTTTTTTTGAATGACAAAATGTTTGATAAAAAATCTTTTTATAATCGAATAAAAAAGAGATTAACTAATTGATTATAAGCAACAAATAAATAATAAAATCATTGGTTAAAATTCATTTCTTTTATTCTTTTTCTTGCCTTCTGATTTTTATAAATATTGACATATATTAAACGAACGATTCTTGGACAGCTTTTAAAATAAGGCATATACTTAACAAACAATTGTTCCCCCTAACCTAACATCACATTCTTTTCACTTTCCTTCTCCCCATTATCATATTCGAACTTTAATTTCTACTTTTGCGACATTTTTAACTGTAAATATCAGTTAAATACACAATTAAAATTTATATAATATGAAAGATTTAAAAAAAAGAGAATCAGAATGGATCTGATACAAAGAAAAGATCACATCAAGTTGGAAATCAGAAAACAAGCAGTAGCAGAACAGTAAGCAGAATTAGTATAGTTGATGAAAATTTACTGGCTGAACGGTATTATGCAGGTACAAAAACCCACATGTATGTAGGAATTCTAAGAAGTTTCAAATTAGGCTATTTTAGAGGTCTAAATATTAACACCATAAGCGATTTGGGAATGCACTTATACGAATCGGGTGATGGTTTAAAACACGAAAAAGGAGAAGATACTTTATTGGAACTAAGCAGTTTAATGACAGAACTAAGAAAGATATGGGCAGTGATACAAAAGGAAGATACGGAACATATAGACCCCTATGGATATGATGTAAAAATAAATCACTGATAGTTTACTCCAAAGAAAGGGCATAACTTTGCCCCGTCAACCTGACAGTGGAAGGGCTACACCCTTTCACCCGGATGGTGTAGCCCTAAGCATAAAAGGGTGTAGCTATCCGGAGCAAAGGGTGTAGCCATCACAGAAAGTTGATTATTAACAATTTATATTCAACTAAAATTATTAAAATGGAGAAAAAGAAGTTGGGACACCAACCAAATCATGTAACGAAAGAAGAAAGAGTAGAAAATCTATGGAAAAAACTTATTAGACAAGAAACCGATTTATCCGAAGAAACCATTACATGGATGGCACTACGCATCCGACAGTTGACCGAGTACATGCCATACGGATGTGCGCTGATAGCCTACAGAAAACAAAATGGAGAATTCTACATGGCAAGAGGAACCCTTATTTATTATGAGTCCGATTTCCATCGGAAATATGATATTGAGCGCATTAAAAACCATGTAGCATACTGGGATATGGAACAGCAGGGATGGAGAACCTTCCAGATTGAAAACTTTCTGGAATGGAAACCGATGGTTTAAATGAAGAATGAAAAATTAAGAATGAAGAATTATGGATTCATATTTATTACATGATGCCAATGCAGGCAATAACTTTAAAATTATGATGATGATACAAAAAGAAGGAATGAAAGGATATGGCATCTACTGGATGCTGCTTGAATTCCTAAGGTTACAGAACGGATATAAAGCCGATCTGAGGGTGCTGCCTATCCTGGCACAAAAGATGAGAGTGACAGTGACTACCTCGAAGCGAATTATCTACGATTATAAACTCTTTGAGGTGGACGATACAGTATTTTCATCGCCCGGGCTTATCCTGCGCATGAGGCCACTGGAAGCCAAGCGTGAAGCGAACAGAGAGGCAGGCAAGCATGGAGGACTGGCTAACCAGCAGAAAATCAGGGAGGCAAAGGCAAGCAACGCTTTAGCAACAAATAAAGAGAATAAAGATAATAAAACAGCCCCCTCTATATCTCCCCAAGGGGAGACAGTGAAGAATGAGGAGATTCTTCTTGTTCCTCCGGAGTATGCACTCAACCGGCAGACGCACAACTACGAAGGATTGATCGCAGAATTGGAACGGCAAAAAGTTGCATCCATAAAAGAGAAAAACGCTATTCTCAGACTGACGGACTTCGGAAAATTGGGAGGCAAAATTTGGAAAATCATCTATGACATCAACAGTTCACCACAAATGAAGGCACGAATTGTTATGCCGGGAAAATATATCTTAAAGTTACTGCAAAACTAAGAAAAATCTCAAAGAGGTTAGCTCTCCCCCAAGAGCAACCTTTTTACTATTTTCAAATCAATCAAGCCCAAACTGCTTTCTGCAATAAACAAAAATAGATAGATTTTGCTTTTTACTTTAAACAAATTCGTATATTTGCTACATAAATCACTTTGAATATGGATAGAAAACGCCATGATAACATTTCCGAATGCTAAAATAAATCTGGGCCTGAACATTGTAGAGAAACGTCCTGATGGATATCATAATCTGGAAACAGTATTCTATCCCGTCCCTGTAGAAGATGCGTTAGAAGTCAATATATGGAATGAAAGCACGCAGAAGTTTCGTCTGCATCAGGCGGGATTAGAAATTGCGGGAGAAGCAGAAAACAACTTAGTAGTGAAAGCTTATAAGCTTTTAGATGAAAGATTCAACCTTCCTCCCGTAGATATTCACCTGTTCAAGCATATCCCTTCCGGTGCAGGATTAGGCGGCGGTTCATCGGACGCAGCTTATATGCTGAAATTGCTGAATGAAAAGTTCAATTTGAAATTGTCGGATGAGAACTTAGAAGAGTATGCCGCCAGATTAGGAGCGGATTGCGCCTTTTTCATCCGGAACACTCCAACCTATGCAGAGGGAATAGGAAACATCTTCTCTCCTATTTCCTTATCCTTAAAAGGATATCAGATTGTTTTAGTAAAACCGGATATCTTTGTATCCACTCGTGATGCTTTTGCGCAAATAAAGCCTCATCGACAGGAAATTCCATTGAAAGAAGTCATAAAGCAGCCTATAGAGGAATGGAAAGAACGAATGGTGAACGATTTCGAAGAAAGCGTATTCCCCCAATTCCCCGCTATCAAAGAGATAAAAGAGAAACTCTATCAGGAAGGAGCCATATATGCAGCAATGACAGGGTCCGGTTCATCCGTATTCGGATTGTTCAAACCGGAATATAATAAATCTGTTAAAGAAGATTTCGGAGAAAAGGCCTTTGTATACCAAGGAACATTAAAATAAATAAAGGGACTCTTCACAACAGCATGGAGAGTCCCCCTATTCTTAATAACTTTTTATAATCCAAGAAAAGCATTAAACTGTGCAAAGATTTCTCCACAATCCCCGCGAGGTAGCCTGTAATTTACTTCTGATTTTTCTATTGGAATGTGAAATGGCGGAAAAACATCTCTCAATTTATTGGCTTTAATTTTATTGCCTGAAATTTGTTCGGCAAGTTTGTTTATATCAAGCGCATTGATTGGCCATTTATCATAGCAGTCAGAAGCTATTAATCGGGTACTACCCATAAATTCATCCCATTGCTTACAAAAAGTATCAAATTGTCTACAAAGATATTGCGCGATCCCCAAAATACGTGTATCATCCCAGTCATGAGTTCCGTTAAATACATCTGCCTTAAAATTCACTGAAACCTTCGATTCGTGATAAACATCTCCTACTTGTCTACATACTCGATAAAAGATATCTACCGGGAAGAATTCATCCGATTTTCCTTGCAGGAGGTACATTGGTTTAGGTGCAAAACACCCCAAAACCTGCCACATCTCCACTTTTCCAATAATTCCCGGAACAATGTTACAATGGCAATGCCGTTTCTCCTTGCGGGCAACATACTCGAACGTAGAAGGATAGCCAGATGAAATCAGTACAGAGAATTTTTCAGGTACAACAGATGCCAAGAATAGTCCCAGCGCCCCTCCACCAGAATTACCACATACAGCAATCTTTTCGATATTAAAATTTCTTTGCTTTCTTATCCAATTGAGCCATCCTATGGTTTCCATAACTATCAATCCCTGTACAGTCAGTCCACACTCAAAAACTCCGGGAGCGGAATAATGCCCCATGAAATGACGTTCACCCTGACCAATATTGTCCGGTACTAATACCGCAATGCCGCTGGAAGCCAAATATTCTGCCATTTTCCGATAAGCAGGATAGAGTTTACCGTTATTTCCATGTCCGCAAGCCAGCAATACAACAGGTAAACCTTTATCCGCATCATTATTGGACGGAATATACAAATGAGCTGCACCGTAACAATTATTCCACGAAACGGATTGCAAATGCTGCACTATGAAGTCCCGATTTCGTGTGACTCCATTTATTCGGGTCTTAATCACCGGAATCCATTCCTCTTTTATGGCAAGTGACTTTCGTACAATTTCCTTAATTTCCACTCTATCTTTCTCCAACCAAGGAAAAAGTCCGGGTAAATGATGTCTTGCCTCAAAACAACTATCATAATAAACAAAAAAATCGCGTAATCCATTTGTAAACTTCGAAGCCAGATAAGCTGGTTTTTGAGCATACCCCCAACCGGCAATCAACAAAAATAGAATTACTATATTCTTTTTCATAAAGTTGTCCGTGTAATTCAATCTTAAGACTTATCTCTATTTCATTCCATGTGAAAGACTTCTATAAGTGGAATACTTATTGGAGAATTATCCGGATTGACTTCCATTATATCAGCCATATAATCCCACCATTTTTGTACAATAGGAGTATTTCCCATTTCTTGGGATGAAGCTTCTCCTTTGATCTTCTGACAAGCATAAAGGATATTGGTATCCTTATCCCAATAAATGGAATAATCATAAACTCCGTTTTCTGACAATAATTGTTTCAATTCGGGCCATATCTGTGCATGCCTTCTTTCATATTCAGCTTCGCACCCCGGCTTCAAAAACATTTTAAATGCTTCTCGTTTCATAATTATTTATTGTTTTGTATCTACTTCCAATACATATACTTGTTGGGGAACCGATTGCTTCACTTTCTCTCCGTCTCCCTGTGAGGTACATTGTACAAAAAGATGCAGCATTCCCCGCTTGTTCCACAAATTTGTATCATAACTTGGTTCCCATGCATCAACCGAAAAATCCGTCAGATCACTCACATTCCAGTTCCCTTTTGAAAGGTCACCCGAGTATGCTACCGTCACCCGGCTATTACGGTCTACATCACGATATATATAATATATTCCTTTTCCCCGGGTGTCAACAGCCAAACGAGGACGTGACATAGGAATCATCTTGGTACCGCGCCCACTTAATGTAAAATCCGTATGCCTATCGGCAACCTTTACCATTTGCCAATTTCCTTTTCCTATGAAGACTAATCGATATTGCGGACAAGCATCTCCGGGTTCTTTCCAATATGCGGCAATAAAAGGATTGCCTTCTTTATCAGTAGCCATACTTGTCTGGTTTATCAACTCACTTTTCTGAGGAATTTTAAATGCATATTCTGCATTTCTCACATTAATGGGAAGATGATACCGCTCACCGGTTGACTTCTGCCAAGTGATTCCTCCATCCTTGGAACAGGCATAGCATAAATCATGGTTCGTCTCTACAGCAGACGTCTCACGCCACACCCAGGAAACATGTATGGTTCCTTTCCTGTCAACACACATTTGCCAGTATGCATTTCTCTGTCCTTCACCATCAATTAAAGTATCCTGCAAGCGCTTCCACTGGCCTTTCCGTACATCGTACCTATTCAGTACAAGATTGCCCTGACCGGACTTACCCAAACGGTAAGCAAACAGCAAATCACCATTTTTCAATGTATAAAATTCGGGATAGGTCACCTTCCTTTCATCTTTGCCCAACATAGATTGCAACGTATCCAGCCGGAGGGAATAAGCCTCCACACTTTTACAATATTGCAACGGAGCATTGTGATGATTGAAAGCCACATGCAGATAACCTTTACCGTCGATACCAATACTGATAACGTTGTGGGCATCCTCGCATTTTCCTTTATAAGGTGAACGGAGTATTTCAAAACGGTCGTTTCCTAAACGGCGTTTCCCCAACGTCAGATATCCATCTTCGTCATAATAGGCAATAAATTGCATATTTCCTTTCGAAGTAACGGAGTTTGTCCGAAAAATGGCAGTATTAACAGACGTACTGCTATATCCCATACCAGCTTTGACCAGTTTCTGAGCATGTAACAGAGAGACACTCCCCAACAGCCCGCATATGAGTAACAAAATATTTCTATACATAATATTTATGCTATTTCAATTTATATATTTCCGAAGCGGCTAACAAAAAGCAGCCTACTGCAAAATCCTCCGGTTCATGTATACAATCGTAAGTTAAGGGCTGACCGGCCTTAGGACTATTACTTCTCCCTTGCATATATCCCAATGCACCATTCGGATGCATACAGTCCTTTACCAAAGCATTCCAAGCTTTCAAGGTCATTGGCAGATATTCGTCACGATCCAAAATACCGTTCCTTATTCCCCATGCCAAACCATATACAAATAAAGCGGTACCGGTACCTTCCTTTCCACCAAAATTACCGGGATCATGTAGGCTTACATTCCAAAAACCGTCTTCGCGCTGGCAAAGTTTAATGGCCTTGCTCATCTGCAAAAAGTCTTTCAGATAATCCTTGTAATGCTTATCTTTTCGGGGAATCAGATTCATGACACGCACCAGCGCAGCGTATGCCCATCCATTGCCCCTGGACCAGTAGCAGTCTCGTCCGTTAGGCTCTTTATAAGGCGGGGCAAATCTCTTATCGCGATACCAAAGCCCGTCTTTACGATTGTACAACCCCTTATCGCCATGATGGTTGCGTGTGAATGAATACAAATCCCACATCTTGTCATAATAAGATTGTTCTCCAGTCAGTCTGCCCAACTTAGCAAATACAGGCATAGACATCTGGATGGCATCTACCCACCACCAGTCATCGTTCTGAGGTGTATTCACCATCATGTCAATGGATAATTTTATATCCTTGATTTTATTAGGATCATCAGGACAAATGTTATACAAATCAATATAAGTCTGCCCACAACACTGATTGTCTGCATGACGAGTAACAGTCCCTTTATCCAACCCCCATCTATGGAATTCCGCCCATTTCAATGCATAATCGTAAAATTCCTTTTGGGGATAAATAGCATGAAAAGCCATCAAACCTTCAAAATATACAGCCCTCGTCCATATATTGCTTGGCCGTAAGGTATGTACAAATGTAGGTTGACAAGGATCCGGATATTTGACCATAAAATAATTATTGGCCAACAGCATGTGTTTCAAAGTTTCTTCCTGCTTCGGTATTTGCTGTGAATACAGCGCAAGAAAATTAAAGAACACAATAATCGGTAGAATTACAAACTTGTTTTTCATAATAAACATTTCATTAATCAAAATTAAAAATCAGACTCCGCTACAAGCCAGAAAGCCTCCGTCAATTGGTATGGTAATGCCGGTTACAAAGCCGGAAGCTTCTTCATTGATAAGCCAGTTCATACAACCTACCAGCTCTTGCGCTTCCCCAAAATGCTTCATGGGTGTTTGACGCAAAATGTTACTTCCCCTTTCCGAAAAGTTACCATCCGGAGTCATCAACAGCTTACGGCTCCTGTCATTCAGAAAAAATCCCGGAGCAATGGCATTCACACGTATATGGGCCGGTGCCAGATAGGCAGCCAACCATTGGGTGAAATTTGCAATACCCGCTTTGCTCAAGGCATAAGCTGGTACCCGCGACAAAGGCCGATAAGTATTCATTGATGCAAAATTGATGATACATCCTTTGCCCAACCGAACCATATCCGGGGCAAAAACCTGACAAGGAATAACCGTGCCCATAATATTTACATCAATCACATCCAAGAAACGGCTCATGTCCAGATTAAAGAAACCGCGCAATTCTCCTTGCTCCTCTTCCAATTCCCGTTCGTTAAATTCATTGATATTAGTCACTGCCTCCGGCTGGTTACCTCCCGCCCCGTTAATAAGAATCGAACATGCACCAAACTGTTCGTTAATCAAAGCATGTGCCCTCTTTACTTCCGCTAAATTACGAACATCACACGAAACAGACAAAACATTCCCATCCGCCTCTTTTATCATCTTCTCCGTCTTCCGCAACTTTTCCAGACTACGACCTATAAGGGCTACTCGATAGCCCTTCCGAGCCAAGTCTACAGCTAACTCCGAACATAACGTACCACCGGCTCCCGTAACGACAGCCACTTCTTCTTTTTTTATATTGTTCATACCTATTTCCTCCAATTTTTACAATTTCTATAACAAATGTCTCTTACTATATCGCCTAATAAAGTCATATCCGACGGGAACTCTCCGCTGACTACCTTTTCACCAATAAACCGGCAAAGCACCCTGCGGAAATATTCATGACGCGAGAAGGAAAGTACACTCCGTGAATCTGTCGTCATACCGACAAAACAGCTCAAAAGTCCATAAGAAGATAGGGACTGCAATTGTTGCGTCATTCCTTCCAAATGATCATTGTACCACCAGGCAGGACCAAATTGCACTTTTCCTAAAATACCACTGCCCGAATATGAACCGGTCAGTGTGGCAAAAACAGCATTGTCCGCCGGATTTAATGTATACAAAATGGTCCGAGGCAACGAATCCTCCTCATTCAATGTGTCTAGGAAGCAAACCAAACTGTTCACATCGCACGCCGAACCGATCGCTGCATATCCTCCCGCCGGACCAAGCCGTGTCCGCAACTGAGTATTGGTATCCCGTTTGGCCCCAATATGTAATTGCATGTTCCAGTTTCTCCGTGCATAGCAGCGCCCCATGAACAACAAGACATACGACTGTAATTTCACCGTTTCCGCAGGAGAGATTTCCCCAATCTGCAACAATTTACCGAATAAGGACGAAGCCTCTCCCGATAAAACCGGTACAAACCTGAAACCCGCATCCAAAGAATGGTCGGCGTACTCGCATCCTGCATCAGAAAAAAGGTTCAGACGAATATCTATTGCATTCAGATAATCTTCCAGACACTTTATTTTCATACCTGAAAGCTCCGCTAACTGCGAAACGAAATCCTTGAAAGAAGGAGTTGTAAAAGAAATTACCGAATCCGCCCGCAGCGAAGGCTTCACTATAATATTCTGAGGTTGTAGGGATGCCTGGCGATGCCAAGTGAAATCGGCCAATAAATCATCGGAAGTACATAACATTTCCACCCGACATTTCTTCAAGATGTCCAGCATTCCCCATCCCGGCTGCCGGAGGATGTCATTGCACACCTTCCATATCTCCCCCGCATTTTCCCGATTCAAGATTTCGTCAATACCGAAAAAGCGTTTTAACTCCAGACATGACCAATGGAACAAAGGATTACCAATGGTACGTGTGAATATGGAGGCCCACGTATCATACCGTTCTTTACCGGATATGCCAACCCCTGTAATCATCTCTTCGTCAATACCGGCTATACGCATCACACGATGTTTGTAAGGATCAGCATGAATCCACAATTCTGCCAAATCAACGAATTTATGATTTTCTGCCAGTTTTCGCGGGTCCAGATGGTTATGAAAGTCTATAACCGGAAGATTTTCAGCAATCTCATGATAGAGTTGCCTAGAAATACGGGTCGTCAGCAGAAAATCCTCATTAATAAAACTATCCATACTCAAGCTGCTTTAAAAATAGCCACCATTCTTTACCATCTCCTGAGCAGAAAAGCCTTCATGTACCCAAGTACGCATCTCCCTCTCCTGCTGCTTGATAGCTTCAGCTCTCAACAATACGTCATAGGCGATACTACGCGGAATGGCTACCACACCATCCACATCACCAAAAATGACATCTCCCGGCTTTATATAAACTTTTCCAATCCTAACCGGTATATTATATCCTGTTATTTTAGTTCTCCCTAAAGAACCGTTCGAACTGCGGTAACGGTAGAATATAGGAAAGTCTTGCTTCAATACCTGAATCGTATCACGCAGCCCACCGTTGACCACAGCACATCTTGCTCCGCGGGCTATAGCGGAAGCTGTCATTACCTCTCCCCAATGAGCTGCTTCATCTTCATTACCTGCGTCCCATACCACACAACAATTTTTCGGCATATCATCCAGCATCTGTGCCCTGATATCCATTTCCCCCTTGACAGTGGGGTCCGGATTACTGCGAATAGTGAATGCGATGCCTGCCGCACGCATTTCAAACTGCAATGGTAAGATAGTAATCGGCAAGGCTTGATCCATCAATGTGGCTTCACGCAAAACATCGTTTACGGCTCCTGTATAAAGATTTTCGTAACGTTCACACAATTCTTGATCTGAAATCGGAAACTCTATACCATCTATCCTATCCAATTTCTCAATCAATTTCTCTAACTTCATTAAATTATTGTCCATAATCATTTTTATTCTTCTAATAAACCTTTTAAATATCCTGTCGCAAATATATGTCCCAGCATCTCATACGCCGGATTTTCTCCTGACTCACCAGCCATAACAGGAGCATGGTCTGTACGGATCACTCCATCAAACCCAATTTCCTTATATGCACGCATGCAGGCTTTCATGTCAGTCTGCCCTTCATCATGGAATGTCTCTTCAAAAGCATCTGCATCTCCACGTATATCTCGGAAATGGACAAAGAAAATCTTCCGACCGAAATGTCTTATCAAAGAAGGTATGTCCTCATTCATGGCTGCAAAAGAACCTTGGCAAAATGTTATCCCGTTGTAATCGCTGGGATAAAGTTCTAAGGCTTTGTCGAAATTCTCTACATTTCTAAAGATACGCGACACTCCCTGCAAGGAAGGTACCGGAGGATCATCCGGATGAAGAGCCAGTTTCACTTTACATGCTTCTGCTACGGGTAATACCTTATCCATAAAGTATTTATAATTGTCCCATATCTGTATGTCAGTTTGTGTCCCGGCTTCAGTCAACTGCGGGGCTGCCTGCATCAATTTTGAATCAAATGCCGTTACCAGTGCCCCACCTCTCCCTTTTTTAGCAAAAGAGGTACGATACCAACCGGATTGGGGCATGAAATTGTAACATAAAACAGGAATATCCAAAGCCGCCATATTTCTCAGTACTTGCTTGAATATCTCTATTTCTTCATCCCTGCCTGGCAATCCCAGCTTAATCTTATAATGGGGAGGAGCCGGTTCAATCACTTCAAGCTTCAGACCTGCATCATTCAAACTCTCTTTAGCATAAAGCAGAGCCTTGAAATCCCACGGTTTCATATAATACCGTTCGGCAGGCAATGCCGCTACCGCATATTCTACACCCAATTGGGTTGCAATCTTCCACTTTACCGATGGCAAAGTAGGTAAATACCATGCTAGTTTCATTATTTACTTTTTTATTTTCAATTTATAAACAACACACAGAGCCACTGCCAGTAAAAGACTCAAAATGCCGGCGCATAAACTCAAATCTCCACCCATAGAACGTAGATTGGGAATGCTCATTCCTATAAAAAGCCCGCCGGATACAACAAGAGATACCAACAGTAATATCATCAGTGCTTTAACATATTGCGATGAAATGGAAGGAACCTTTTTAGGGTCTATATTCACACTCAAGGCATCAAACAGTTCATCCACTTTCACTTTGTCTTTCATATCCATCTGCCCATAAACCGGCAGATAATAAAGAACCAAACAAACTATTAACTCGATAAGTGTTGCCATCTCCCAATCCACTTCGGGAAGTGCATTCAAGACAATCCCTACTACAATTCCAGCACTGATCGTAATTATAGCCGCCTTGGCATTCGGCTTGCGGCTTACAATACCCAATACCAAAGGAATACCTATAGGAATACAGAATATTCCCGTAAACAGTTTATTGGCTTCAAAAGCTCCTCCAAACCCTTCGATATAGATAGCACCTACTGTAATCAGTGCTCCGATAACCAATGTAGACCAACGAGCCACAACCAGAAGGCGTTTTTCAGCAGCTTCCGTATTAAACAACCGCTGATATACATCCTTTGTAAAAACACTCGACATAACATTGTACTCGGCATTCAGTGAAGACATAGTTGCCGCAAACATCGAAGAAAACATGATACCCATAATACCGGCAGGAAGCAAGCGAATGGCAACCGATATATAGGACATCTCCGGATTCTCCAGTTCCGGAACTATTAAAGAAGAGGCAACGGCCGGAATGAGGAATATCGGGGTAAACACTAAAAAGAGGATACCCGTCAGAACTCCCATTTTCTTAGCTGCTTTTTCGTCTTTCACACAAAAGAATTTCTGAATAAATGTCCAGTTCTCATTGTATTTTATCATCGTCATTACATAATAGATTGCCAACCAGAAAAATGCTCCTTTGGGACCATTAAACCACGTCATCTTCTCAGGGATCTGTTGATAAAGTCCACCAATACCTCCCACTTCATGTAAGGACACGGGCAGCAGTACACAGGTGATAAGTATTAAGATCACAAACTGTACCGTACTCATAATCGTTACAGTCCAGATACCGCCAATAATATTGAACAGCGTAACAATTACACCCGAAATGATGATGGCCCATTCCAATGACAGAGGAGTGACTACAGTAATGAAAACACCAATAGCATACAACCGCACCATATTGTCTAACAGCCTCACCAGTAATCCTACCCACGTCATTATTTCACGAACAGAGAAACTATAACGCTGTTCCAAATATTCGATGGGAGTGACGCAACCAGTCCGCCGCCAACGTCCGCCAAGCCACAGGCTGCCAATGATACATGCCGGTACAGTGGACCAAAATACCGTAACAGAGACCAACCCGTACTCGTAAGCAATCCCGGCATAAGCCACGAAGACAAACGTACTGAACAATCCCATAAAATTGGTAACGGTAGCCATCACCCAGGGGATAGTGCCATTTCCCTTGAAATAAGCACCGACATCTTTGATAAACCAACCGAAAGACAGCCCTATCCCCGCCATCAATAATATATAAACACCAATGGCCCAATAATCCAGTTCCTGTAATTGTAACTCCATAGCCATTATTCATATTTGATTAAGCTCTGGTCAACGACCATAATCGGAGAATCATATACCGGAAGATTGCTAAAACAATACTTGTCTCCGTGCTTACTTATATCACCGGCAGGAATCTTATAAACTTTACCAGTCAACAAATCTACCCATACAGGATTCTTAAATTTTCCCCCGGCCACTTCCACATCCACCGGGGTAGGCTGATTGAAGTTTGTAGGAGTAGCTTCATCGTACCATATCAGGAATGACTGTAATTCACTCTTTTCATCTTGATAGGCAAAAAGACTATAAGGATAATCCGTCTTTACCTCAAACCTATGTACATCTACCGAATGCTGTAACAAATCGAACACCGAAGCCAGATGTTGTACGGCATAATAAACCACCTTTGCCCGAACAACCTGGTTTTGTTCATTAGTTTCCAACAGGCCTTTTACATTTTTCTTCTTGATGGCATCATTACCGCCATAGTTCATATCTGCAATACTGAATATCCCGGTAGCAATATCCCGCCCGTGATCACCGAGCATTCTTCTCAAAGCCCATTTGGCCTGCGAGACTTCCGACCATTGATAAGCTCCTAAAGCTCCACCCATATATCCTTTGGATGGTGCACCGTTCTCACCTTGCCACAATTTGATATGATCTGAATATTTTTGTATAACTTGCCGCATCTTCTCAACCTTCGGATACACATCTTCCGGCCGGAACACATACTGGTGATACGAAATCCAATCAAAAAGTTCCAATTTCCCGCGTTCCTTAAAATCCTGCATACATTTCTCCAGAAATTCTGCATCGGCAAAGGCCAATGCCAAAGCAGCGATCTTAGCATCCGGCTCTATTCGCTTTATAATTTCTGCCGTACGAATATTCAGGTCCGTCAGACTCTTATAATCCTTGATCTGTTCTTTATTGATATCCGGCTCATTCCAGATTTCCCATTCATAAACCTTACCTTTATAATGAAGAGCCATAGCCTCCACCCATCTGTTCCAAGCAGTTTTTCCTTCTTCGGAAGTAGGCCAACCTCCTTTCAGATAGGGGGTTCCCCCACCTTCATAGATGGGGTTCCCATAAGATGCCTGTAACCAGATTTTTATTCCACGTCCAACTGCATCATTTATGATGGAATCCAACCAGGCAAAATCATAAACTCCCTTTATCTTTTCTGTTTTGGCCCATCCGGCTTGCAACCGTATCTTTTTAAGACCCAAAGGAACGATATATTCTTTATACTGATGGTAGTCGGCATAATCCCTATCCAGCACCTCGCATCCTAAAGTCAGATCGTTTTTTACCTCATGAATACTTTTAGGAGATAGTACACCGATCGCTTCATACGGTACGGCAAGATTCGTTTTCACCCGTCCTTCACTAACCGGTGTATGGGTACATGAGCTTACAACCCAAAGCAGCAAGAAATGACATAAAACATTTATTTGATTCCTCATTTTCAATTCCTTTTAAAAAATTATAGTTAGAAACTGTATTATTCTTGTTTATTATATCAGTAGTTCCTTAGTTCTTATAACCTGGATTCTGTTCCAATACAGCATCTTTATTGGCTTCTATTGCACTGTAAGGTATCGGAAACAGTTCATGATAATCTTCCACACGAGGTCCGTTGAGCGTATTGTATTTACGAACACGTTCTACATACTTGCCCAATCGTCCTAACGTAATTCTGCGGAATTCCTCATATACCAATTCGCGTGCACGCTCATCCAGAATATAGTCTATGGTGACCTCCGATGCAACTACTTCAGATGTATGAGCACGGTTCCTTACTTCATTGATATCGTTTGCTGCCTTTTCTTTGTCTCCTTTCATTAAAAAAGCCTCTGCCCGTAGCAGATAGGTTTCAGCCAAACGTAGCATATATTGGTCCAGATAAGTAGCACCGGCAGTCGATTTCAGTGTTTTCAGTGCCGGATCGGCATACAGGGCTTCAGGATGTTCACCCGGAGTTGTAATCTTAGTTGGCCACGGATACCAACGCCAAGACTGTTCTTCCAAAAGTTTACTCTTCGTTTCAGGAGCAATAATACTTTTACCATAATACTTGGAAGTAGGCAAATCATAATAAGCATCACGTACCACATTGTATTTGGAATTACGCATATCATTGCTAAAATCGTCGCCCCATACCTCATACAACCACCAATGGGTATTTGACATATTGGAAACTCCACGCCCCCCCACATTGGCATCCGAACGACCATTCGAAGAAAGGAAAGCTTTCTTTCCTTCCGGATCAGTACATGAATATGTCACTGGTGCGGCAAACCGTTCCAGATAATAGGGACGATAAGAAGTTGAAGTCAGATAACCACCTTCTACATCCGGCTCCATCTGAATTACCCATAATGCTTCCGTATTACCCGAAGTTTTTCGGTTCTGATTTTTCCTTCTGAATAGATCCCAATAGACATCTCCTTCTTCCGATTTGTGAGACCCGAACCTGACTTTCATCAAACCTGTATTGGGATTATCAATCACTTCAGAAGCTAAACGAATAGCATCATCGTAGAGTCCCAACGATATACAGGTCTCAGCAAGGTAATGTTTTGCCACTAGATTGGAAATCTTTCCATCAACTACAGTATGAATGTCAGGAAGTACAGTTGTTGCTTCCAGGAAGTCATCATACATAGCTTTCAATACTTCCTCTTTCGAGTTCCGGGTGAAGTCCGTCTTTGGAGAGACATTTTCCTCAAGCACTAACGGAACACCACCGAAAATATAAACCAACGTACGATAACCGAATGCACGGAAAAATTTGGCCTCGGCAGCCACTTGGGATTTTTGTTCCGCGTTCAGTGAACTACCTTCTATACGACTGATGATGGTATTGGCATTATTAATCAGTTTATACTCACGATCCCATACGTCTGCCACACCAGCTTGCTGAGGAGTGAGCCAGTCTTTAAGATTGCCCATGAAATTATTATTGTCACGCGCATTCTTGGCTACATCTGTTTCCTGAAAGAAGACGAAATCACTATTATAGAAATTCGCACGTACTTTCGCATACAAACCTGTTAAGGCTGTTTCATAATCGGCATATGTATTATAGGCATTCTCCGGACTCAGGAAGTCCAGCGGCTTCTCTTCCAGAAAGCTGCTTTCGTTACAAGAGAAAACAAAACATGAGAATAAAAAGGCAATTCCTGCATTAAAAATATTCTGTCTCATAATTCAATCTGTTAAAAAGTTAAATCTATACCAAAAGCATAAGTACGCATTACGGGATAAGAGTCTGTGGTGAAACCAATACCGGCTTCAGGATCCCAACCATCCCAACCTGTAAAAGTCAAAAGGTTCTGTCCGCTAATAAAAAGCCTCAGATTACTCACACCTAACTTTTTAGTCCATCGCTGATCAAAGTTATAGGATAACGATACATCTTGCAAACGGACAAAGCTGCGATTTTGCATCCGATTCGTATCTACGGTAGGAGATAGCCAAGCTGTTGCAAACTTAGCATTCGGATTTCTTGGTGACCAATAATCATAGGCAGTCAGCCAACTCAGGTTCTCGGCATTACCTATCGACTTTCCAATATAATCAGGTTTGGCAATCTTCGACCGATATCCGTTCTTACCTCCCTGAATGGTATTGATGAAAAAACGTAATTCAAACCCTTTATAGCTAAAATCATTGGAAATACCCATCATGTAAGCCGGTTCTTTATGCCCTAGAATCACCCTGTCTTCACCAGCCGTAATCTCTCCATCGCCATTCTGATCCTTAATTTTATAGGTTCCGGGATAAAAACCCTTCATAATAGTACCATTCTCTTTATCTGCCAACTGCCAGATACCTTCCACTTCATAGTCATAAATGGTTCCCAACGATTCTCCGATAAACAGTCCGCTGGCTACCAAGTCATCTTCTTTACCGTCTCCATCAGTATCCTGTCCCAGTAAAGAAACCACCTTGTTCTTATTCGTTGAAAAATTCAGCCGGACATTCCATTGAAAATCTTTTGTTTTCACAGGAGTACCACCGAGTACTATTTCCAAACCTGTATTCTGTAACTTGCCCACATTGCTGCGTACACTGGAAAATCCGGTCATCGTCGGAATAATAACATCCCATAACAGATTCTTTGTGGTAGCTCGGTAAAAGTCTATACTTCCAGTCAGCCTCTCCTTGAAAAAGGAAAAGTCAATACCAACATTATACTCAGCTGTCGTCTCCCACTTTAAATCTTTATTGGACATGCGCATAACAGTAGAACCGATGGACGTACTTGCACCATCGCCAAAAACATATTTCGAGCCTGCATTCAGTTCAACCTTTGCTAAGGAACTGTAACGTGAAGTTTGGTTACCCGTCACACCAAAACTAGCTCTGAGCTTGAGATTATCCATAAATTCCGCTTCGGACAAGAACGCTTCACGAGACAATACCCAACCCAAACCAACAGAAGGAAACAGACCGAACTTGTGATTCTCGGCAAAGCCACTAAAACCATCACGACGTAATGTAGCTGTTAACAAATATTTGCTATCATAATTATAAGATGTACGAAGCATTTGATAAAGGTTGCTCTCCTTATAAGCTGACGAACGTATGGTTTGTATGATAGCCTGTCCCAAATCATTATAACCAGTTACCGTACTAGTATATTGTTGTCCTTTTGCCAGGGTATTGTCATAGGCCTGCCTGCTAGCACCATACACAAACGTTGCATTAATAGCATGCTTACCAAAAGAATTGGTATAATTTACAATATTATCCAGCAACCATACAGATGAATTATCGTGCTGCTTTGATGCTTCTCCTTGTTGACTGGCCTCATACCGACTATAATTATATAAATTCTTGGCATCAAGCGTATAATTATAATTCAAGCGATAGGTCAATCCTTTGATCCAAGGTATACTAACCAGTCCATAAACGGTTGTATTTATCTGATGACGCTTGTCTGAATTTTCGACCATATATTCCAAGAAAGGATTCATAGTTAAAGTTCCATTCGGATTGGTAATCCACTCACCATCCGCATCCTTGGGAGTCACTACGGCCGGCATACGAATAAGAGCATTCATATTGGGGGACTCTCCGGAATAGTCCAAAACGGAGAAAAAAGTATTAGTACCCACCTTCAGCCAAGATGTAGCTTGCACATCAATATTAGCTCTGAATGTAGTACGCTTATATTTGTCATTCTTTACAACTCCTCTTTGATTGGTCCAACTACCGGAAAGGAAATAAGAAACATGTTCGCTACCACCATTGATATTCACCATATCAGTAAATAAATGCCCAGTCTGCATAGCTTCATCCCACCAGTTAAAATCTGTACCATTCTCTATTCCATCCAACTGTTGCACATTCAGTTGTGACTTGGAAAAATCCCAGTCCGGATTTGGAACTAAATAACCGGATTCCTTGGTATAGGCTGACTCATATTCGATATCACGTACTTTCTGCATCCATTCTTCCCGGTTCAATGGCCGGTAATCGACTGTCGGATTACTGAACGCCCAACTACCTGAATATGATATCTTCGGTTTTTGAGCTCTTTTACCTTTTTTAGATGTAATCATCAATACACCATTAGCTGCTTTCGCACCATAAACAGCCTTACTGCTCGCATCTTTCAATATATCAATGGATTCAATATCACTCGGATTAATATCAGAAATGCGCCCACCATATATAATTCCATCCAATATAATTAAAGGAGAAGTACTACCATTAATAGTGGTTTGTCCACGCACTCCGATTGAAGGATCTTCACCAGCTGAATTGGTCTGCCCTATTTGCAATCCAGCCACCGTCCCATGCAAAGATTGCATAATGCTTGTATTCGGCGAATCTTTCATTACATTCAAATCCGCTTTAACCACAGAACCAGTCAAATCTGATTTTTTCATGGTTCCATAACCAATCACAACAACTTCACTTAAGGTTTTTGAATCCTCAACCAATGAAACATTAATCATGTTTTTCTCTCCTACCGGTATCTCCTGGCTTATGTAACCTATATACGAAAATACCAAAGTAGCAGTTTTAGAAACAACCAAAGAATAATTTCCGTCCAAATCGGAAATCGTACCTACGGAACTCTCATTTTTTACCGTAACATTCACGCCTACCAAAGACTCTCCGGTACCGGCATCCACAATTTTGCCTTTTACACCATGCTGAGCAAAAGCCGTGGTGCAAACAAACATACACAGTAGCAAATAACACTTTGTTTTCATAATATAAAATTTAATTTTTCAATGCAAAATTACTATTAGTCTTTTAGGATCAAAATAATCAGCAGAAAAAAAATGCAATTTCTGTTGTAGAACATAAGAATAAGCCATCAAAAGGGCTCTACACGAGGACACACACACAATAGTAGTTAAAAACAAAACCTAAAAATTGGCAATAGAATTATAATTCCTAATTTTGCATTATAAAACTATAAAAAAATAACTTTTATATTATAGATATGATACAAGTCATACATCGGGCCCTAAGCATTCTTGAAGTAATAGCTTCCAGCCCCAAAGAAGACCTAAGCTTGTCCGAAATTGCAGATTCACTTCAATTAAACCATGGAACATGTGCCAACATATTAAAAACATTGGTAAACAGAAACTATGTAGAACAGATAGGCGCAAAAAAGGGATACAAACTAGGCTATATGGCTTATCAATTAACCAACTCATATACCTATTATGCTGAACTGAAAGAAATCGCAAAGCCTCTTATTGAACGGCTTCGGGATAATATAAATGAAACGGTTATTCTCTCCATTATTGAAGGGGGGAAACGAATTTTATTATATGAAGCAGAATGTACCCATGAAATCCAGGTCAGAACCACCCAAGAATCCAGCGTTTATAAAGCTACTACCGGAAGAATGATACTAGCCCACTACTCTCCAAAGGAACTAAACTATTTCACAGGAAAATACGGATTACCTGATAAAGAATCGTGGCCGGAAATAAAGAATGCACAAAATCTGGTTGCTGCCTTAACTGAAATTAGAGCCAAAGAAGTAGAAATCACTTCCAATGCTAACCATGTTGTCAGCCTAGCAACTCCTATTTATAAAAACAAGACGATCATCGCAAGTCTGGGGATTTACTTGCCAGATATTCGGTTTGAAGAAATTACTAAAATAAATATTGTCGAAAAACTTAAAGAAACAACATTTCTATTGAATAAGGCAATAGAAGAACAAGAATAAAAATAAGCCCTGTCTCCCGACAAGGCTTATTCACAACACAAACACAAAATAAAACACGACAAAACTACTATGCAATCTTACCTGTCTATGCCGGGGAGGCATAAGTACTAGTTACGGATATTCACATATACATAAACAGCATCAGGCTGATTTGCAACATATAAACAAATGCGGGGAAGCATTTGTTCATTCCCTATTTGTTAATAAAAACAAAAATCTCTTTTACCGCTTATTGAATACCCCTCTCACGAAGCTTCAATTGCCAGTTCCATGCAGAACGCAATGTATCTTCGATGGTTTCAACAGCTTTCCAACCCAACTCTTCATTAGCGAATTTAGGATCGGCCCATACCTTTTCAATATCTCCCGCACGACGACCGACAATCTGATAATTCAGTTTCACACCAGTTGCCTTTTCGAAAGCGTTAATCAATTCCAATACTGAAAGACCGCGTCCCGTTCCGATATTAAACACTTCCACTGTTTCCTTTTGTTTCTTTTCCAAAATACGGCGGATAGCAATAACATGTGCTTTTGCCAAATCAACTACATTAATGAAGTCGCGTATACAAGAGCCGTCGGGCGTATCATAATCATCACCAAAGACGCTCAGTTTCTCACGGATACCGATAGCGGTCTGGGTCAGATAAGGTATCAAGTTCTGAGGCACACCATTGGGTAACTCACCGAGCAATGCTGTCGGATGCGCACCAATCGGATTGAAATAGCGCAGCAAAATTGCATTGATAGGAGCACCTGAAGCCACTGTATCGCGAACGATTTCTTCATTGATCTGCTTCGTATTACCGTAAGGAGATTCAGCTTTCTTAATCGGGGCTTTCTCCGTTACCGGCAATTCGTCCGGCTGACCGTAAACTGTACAAGAAGAAGAGAACACAATACCTTCCACTCCGTGCTTTGGCATCAACTCAAGCAGGTTAATCAATGAAACCAGATTATTGCGATAATAAAGCAATGGTTTCTGAACCGACTCGCCTACAGCCTTACTGGCTGCAAAGTGGATGATGGCTTTAATGCCTTTATATTTAGTAAACACAGCGTCAAGACCAGCGAAATCCAAACAATCCAATTTTTCGAATGCAGGACGAATACCTGATACTTTTTCGATGTTATCAACTACATCGGCGCTAGAGTTTGACAAATTATCTATTATCACTACTTCATAACCTGCGTTTTGAAGTTCTACTACAGTATGTGAACCAATATAACCGGTTCCACCTGTAACCAAGATTTTTTCTTTCATCAGTGATTTATTCTTATAGGTTATCATCGTTGTGGCGGCAAATTTAAGGAAATTAATTTTAGATAAAAAGAAAAAAGAGTATTTTTTTAGTTTAAATTAAAAAGGGGCAGAATTTCTTCTACCCCTTATCTATTACTGAATGTTCTTTTTTTCAGATCTTTACTACACCGGAGAATCCCATGAAAGCCATAGCCAAAAGACCGGCTGTAATTAAAGCAATCGGAGTTCCTTTCATGCCTTTCGGAATATTCACCAAACTCATCTGTTCACGCAAACCCGCAAAGAGTGTCAGTGCCAAGCCAAAGCCAATAGCAGTAGAGAATGCATAAACTACACCCGTCAACAGGTCATAATCCTTTTGAATTACAAGAATGGCCACACCAAGAATACAGCAGTTTGTAGTAATCAAAGGTAAAAATACACCCAGTGCCTGATATAGGGAAGGTGATACTTTTTTAAGAATGATTTCTACCATCTGAACCAAGGCTGCAATTACCAAAATAAAGGTAATTGTTTGCAGGTATTCCAAACCGAAAGCATCAAGAACAAACTTTTGAATAAGGAATGTCACTATAGTAGCAATAGTAAGTACGAATGCTACAGCAGCCGACATACCCAATGCAGTTTCCACTTTCTTGGATACTCCGAGGAACGGACAAATTCCCAGGAATTGTGACAACACGATGTTGTTAACAAAGATTGCCGAAATAAATATCAATATATATTCCATACTAAGTTCTTAATTATGCTTTTTTAAAGCTGTTAATCAATGCAATCAGATAACCCAACGCGATGAACGCACCCGGTGCAAGTACGAATATCAACATACCGTATTCTTCAGGAAGAATAGTCAGATTGAAGATTTTACCTGTTCCCAGAAACTCACGTACGGCACCCAACAGAGTAAGAGCCAAGGTAAAACCAAGTCCCATTCCCAAACCATCGAAGAAAGAAGCTACCGGAGTATTCTTTGCAGCAAAAGCTTCGGCACGTCCCAGTACGATACAGTTTACCACAATCAGCGGAATAAACAGACCCAGCGTAGCATACAGAGCAGGAACATAAGCCTGCATCACCATTTGCAACAACGTTACAAAAGATGCGATAACTACGATAAAAGATGGAATACGCACCATATCAGGGATAACATTCTTAATAGCCGAGATTACAATATTAGAGCAAATCAACACGAACATGGTTGCCAATCCCATACCCATACCATTAATGGCGGAAGAGGTAGTACCCAGCGTAGGACACATACCAAGCAGGAGTACAAACGTAGGATTCTCTTTAATAATCCCGTTCATCATAACTTTAAAATTATTCATATCTTCTACTCCTTTCTTTATTTAGCGCTGATGGAATCCGTAGCCTCAGTAGCTGCGTTTTCAGCAGATTCAACAACTTTTTGTGTAGCGCCCGTAGCAGCATCAGACTCATTCTGACCCGCATAAGCAGCATAAGCAGCATTCACAGCATTCAGGAAAGCACGTGAAGTAATGGTAGAAGCGGTAATAGCATCTACCTGTCCCCCGTCTTTGCTAACAGACAAAGGGGCCTTACCCGGATTCATTCCCTTAATACTTCCTTTGTTGCCTTCTTTAAACCAATCGGCAGCTTTGGAACCCAATCCCGGAGTTTCCGCATGCGACAACAAAGAATAATCTATAATGTTTCCTTCTGCATCAAAACCGACCAGTACCTTCAGTTCACCGCCAAATGCCATTGAACTGGCTTCTACAGCAGCACCAATAAATTGTCCGTCTTTCGTTGCAGGATACACGGCATAATCCACACCATTCACAGCCTGCACCTTTTTTTCCGCAATCGGATCGTTATCAAAACCAGGAACAACCGCACTTACCGCATCACTCAATGTCTTTGCATTGGCTTGTGCAATAGGTTCTTTCGTCAGCTCATTTACATATGCCAGCAACGCCACAGAAATAGCGGTAACACCCGTGAGTACCAGCAACATATTCTTCAAGGATGATTCTAACTTTTTCATTTCTTCTTCGCTACCTCCCCAAAGCGTTTAGGTTTACAATATGTATTTATCAACGGAGTAAAGGCATTCATAATCAGGATGGCGAATGACATACCCTCAGGATAAGCACCGAACAAACGGATAATCACTGTCAGCAGACCGATACACACACCATAGATCAACATCCCTTTCTTGCTCATCGGAGAAGTGACATAATCCGTAGCCATAAAGATAGCACCCAACATCAAACCACCTGTAAGCAGTTGAAGCACCGGAGATACATATACTTCCGGATCTACCAGATGCATGATACCTGAGAATACAAATACTGTTGCCAATATAGAAATAGGAATATGCCAGGTTATAATTTTCTTCCAAAGCATATAAGCCAATCCCAACAGCAATGCCAAGGCACTTACTTCACCCAAGCAACCTCCATTATTACCAATCAATAAGTCAAAAGAAGAAGGCAAATCTTTTAAAGCTTCTATATTTCCACCGGCAATCTGCTTCATCAGGTTAAGAGGTGTAGCCGCCGTCGTTGCATCTGTATAAGAAGTCAACTGTCCGACAACCGGCCAGCTCGTCATCTGCACAGGGAAAGAGAGCAACAGGAATACACGGCCTGCCAATGCGGGGTTGAACGGATTACACCCCAGTCCGCCAAAAGACATTTTACCGACACCTATTGCAAACAATGCACCCAGAATAATAATCCAGATAGGCAGATTGGAAGGTAAGTTGAATGCCAGCAACACACCTGTGATTACGGCAGAACCGTCACAAATAGTCGTGGTTTCTTTCTTTAAAAGGAATTTGCCGATAGCCCATTCAAAGAACAAACAGGCAGCTACCGAAGTAGCCGTAACAATCAGCGCACCCAGTCCGAAGAAATAGAGTGATACGAGAAATGCAGGAATCAATGCAATGAGCACGCCATACATATTCTTTTTCACGCTGTCACCACCATGGACATGGGGCGAAAGTGATACTATTAATTTATTTTCCATACTTCGTTATTTTTTAGCTTGACGTGCACGGATGATCGCTCCTACTTTACCTTTACCCAAACGGCAATAGTCCAGCAACGGACGGTTCGCAGGACAGGTGAACTGGCAAGAACCGCACTCGATACAATCCATTATTCTTTCTTTCTCCATTCTCTCGAATTCAGTATGTTCAGCAAGCGCCGACAACAAATAAGGCTCCAATCCCATCGGACAAGCACCCACGCACTTTGCACAACGGATGCAAGGTTGAATTTCACCACGCTTGGCTTCCTTATTGTTCATTATCAGAATACCAGAACTACCTTTAGCAGTTGGTACATCTGTATTTATCAACGCCTTTCCCATCATCGGGCCACCACCGATAATCTTACCTGTATCTTCGGGCAAACCACCGCAAGCATCAATCAACTGCTTCATCGGTGTACCGATACGTGCCAGGAAGTTGGAGGGTTTTGCCACCGATTTTCCTGTTACGGTAATCACACGTTCAAACAATGGCTTATTCTTCTGTACAGCTTGATATACGGCAAATGCAGTACCCACATTCTGTACCACAGCACCTGTAGAGATAGGCAATGCGCCACTTGCTACCTGACGGCTGGTGATGGCATCAATCAACTGCTTTTCACCTCCTTGCGGATATTGCACTTTCAAAGCAACCACCTCGATACCTGCATAGCTGGAAGCAACTTTTGTCATCAACTGAATAGCATCCGGCTTATTATTTTCAATACCGATAAATGCCTTATTAACCTTTACGGCCTTCATCAGGATAGATACACCTACCATAATTTCTTCTGCATGTTCCAGCATTAACTGGTGATCAGCTGTCAGGTAGGGTTCACATTCTACGGCATTAATGATCACACATTCTGCCTTGAATGCAGGCGGCGGACAAAGTTTCACTTGAGTAGGGAAACAAGCACCACCCAAACCTACAATACCGGCATCGGCAATCTTTTTCACAATTTCTTCAGAGGTAAGATTACATTCCTTCACCAAAGTTTCTGTGCGGTCAATGCTTTCTTCCCATTCGTCACCTTCTACGTCGATAAAAATAGCTGGCTTCGGATAACCGCTGGCATCGATAATCGAATCGATCTTAGCAACCTTGCCGCTGACAGACGAGTGGATGGCTGCAGATACAAAACCACCGGGTTCAGCAATCTTTGTGCCGACTTTCACCACATCTCCTTTAGCCACAAGCGGTTTTGCAGGTGCACCGATGTGCTGTCCCAGCAGAATCACAGCTTTGGCAGGAACTTCCGCCTTGATGATGGGCTGATGTGCTGAAAGTTTATTTTCGTGTGGATGAACACCACCGATTGAAAATGTCTTCAACATACAATTCTGTATTTTAGTCGTTTATTACTTCTTGATTATTAAGCTTCCGCCTTCGGAGTTTCCACCTGAGGGGTTTCAACTACTTTCGGGGTTTCTACAGCCTTAGGAGCCTCTGCTGCTTTAGGAGTTTCTGTAGCTTTTGGCGCAGCAGCTACTTTAGCAGCAGCCGGAGCAGCAGCTTCCGCCTTCGGCTTGCGCGGCGGGAAATTGAGTGCGACAATCGTGTTCTGCGGACAAACTTCCTCGCACTTACGACATGATTTACATTTGTTCGGGTCAATGTAAGCCAGATTATTCTCCAGCGTAATGGCCTCGAACGGACATACTTTCACGCACTTGCCACAACCGATACAAGCAACCGTACAAGCCTTACGCGCTACGGCACCCTTGTCTTTGTTCACGCATTGCACATAGACACGGCGTGACTTCTTACCCTGCGGGCGGATTTCAATAATATTCTTCGGGCAAGCCTTTGCACAAGCACCACAAGCCGTACATTTGGCTTCATCCACTTCCGGAAGTCCTGTTTCGGGATTCATGTGGATAGCATCAAACTGACAGGCTTCCACACAGTCGCCACAGCCCAGACATCCAAAACTACAACCTGTTTCACCACCATAAAGAGAAGCTGCAATAGCACAACTCTTCGCGCCATCGTACATATTTACACGCGGGCGATTGGCACAGGTTCCATTACATCTCACAACCGCAACCATCGGTTCGGCCGCAGTAGCATCCAAACCAAGGATTTCGGCAATTTGCGTCATGACAGGTTGTCCGCCTACCGGACAGAATTTTCCGTCCAACGAACCTGCTTTTACACAAGCATCGGCAAAACCACTACAACCCGGGTAACCACATCCACCGCAATTTGCTTGAGGCAACACCTCTCCTACCTGTGCAATTCGCGGGTCTTCGTACACGGCGAATTTCTTGGAAGCGATATACAGAATAGCAGCCGAAACCAGCGCTATAGCTCCCAATGAAATCACTGCAATCAGAATTACATTCATAAATTAGTTATTTATTTAATTATTTGTTTTTAATGTTCTAATAGTTAGTCTATCGGCTTTATGGAAAAAGAGAACTTTTTCCCCATACGTGTTTTATTCAGCCATAATATATAATAGTAAGGTATAAGGAAAGCTAACGAACAAATCGCAGAGAGAAGTTCGTCGTTCCAGATAGCCATAAATATAAAAAGAGAAATAATCAGAACACAGAAAGGTATTATAAAGGCCAGTAACACCGCCATCATCCCCATGGATAGTTCTCCGAAGACGATTACCCGGTCACCGGGTTGGTAGGAAGATGCATCATTACTGATTACATCAATCATTTTTTCTTTGGTATCAGCCGAGGCACAATGTCCTTTAGCGCTACACGCTGCACAAGCTGACGTTTGGACAATTCTCACCATAACATGAGAACCGTTTATGTTTTCCACAATACCTTGATGTTTTATAATATCTGCCATTTTGCAAACTGTGCATTACAAATTGCGGCAAATTTACGCATTATTTGTGAACTGCAAGGCTTTCACCTACTTTTTTATGTGTACGCTAACGCACTTTTTCCCGTTTTAACTGTTTTTCCTCATTTTTTTCACAGGAAAAGCCAGAAAAGCAGTTAAAAAACAGGGATTGATGTATCACTTTGCACTATTGTTCAAAAGAAACAGCCTCATTTACTACATTTATACTATACTCATTGGCAGGAATCAGAGGCTGCTCAGCATCCTGTCAGATCCCTACCAAAAAAGGTTCCCCCCCCTGTTTGCTCCGTACCATCCCCGGATAGAGGTACCTTCAACCGAATTTGGTACGGAGTTGGTACGGACCGGATATTGCCCAACTCCGGCCTTGCTTCCTTTTCGGGCACGGAAAGGAAGCCATTAATTCCACTAATGGAGGGATATTATAAATAAAGCTGCCCCCAAAAGGAAGCAGCTTCATTATTTAGATCAAGTATTTATAATTACCACTTATAATTAATACCAAAACTCAGAATTTCATTCACCTGGAAGTGACTATCTCCTGTAGTCGGCTTGCTACTGTCATCATAACGTGCATGTACATACAATTTTGTAGAAAGATAACGGTTCAATATGAAATTGATCGTATTCTCCCATTCTACACGAGTCCATTCGTAGCTGGTCAGATAATTCAGACGGGAATTCAATACGATGGAAGGAATGATGGTCCACTCCAATGTGGGTTGTATTTGCGAACCCCAGTTGTGACGTACACACTTGCCTTCCTCCAAACCGAAGTCCACCTCATTCACATCTTTATTGCCTATATAACGCATCGTCCAAGTCAACGGAGCCATAAAAACAGACAGACTAAACTTTTTCTTCTTCAACTTGTAGTCCATACCGACACTGGTGGATAAATCCGCCGGAGCAAAGAAAGCTGAAACTAACTTTTCGCTGTTCGCCTTATAACCATGGCAGAACTGGGTTTTAAATTCTGTTGAAATGGTATAGTACCAATTAGAAGCTGCCTGAATACCCATTTTACTATACAAGCGTAGCAGGTCAGTGTTTACCAGATAATCGTGATACTTGTCCGAAGGAGTGGAACCAAAACCTAACTTGGCCTCCAACATATTTTCCCACTGCACTTTCTCGCGATCATTATAATTAGCAAACAATTGCAGATTCGCCAGAAAAGAGTTTGTACTTTCACCACCTTTATACCAGTTGTCAGAAATATAGTTTTGAGTAATCTGCAAAGAACCACTTCCACCCGTCACCCACCAATTGGGCTTATGGATCACAACCTCTGCATCCTCTTTTACATTGGCCATATCTTCCTGGACAAATAATTTCAGGACAGAAGGTTTAGATGAAACTTCTTTTTCAATATTATCCGTGAAACTTTTCACCTGCATTAATTCATCTTCCCATGCCACAATCTTAGGCGGATTCTCATTAGCATAAAGATATAACAGCGCACGGTCCACCACTTCATTGGCACGTTTCTTCGAAGTAAAAGGAGCTTCATCAAACAACAATGGTTCCTTTACAGAAGTTTTTGCTGTATCAAAAGGCTGGAATTTCCATTTCAATGTTGAAATGCTCTCCATAGGAGAATTATAATAAGTCAACGGGATAAACAAGCGGTAATAATCAGGATTGTCCGCAATGTAACGCTCCGGAGTGGAAGGATCATTCAGGTAATTTAATACTCCCAAATGTTTTTCATAGGATATGGAAACTGTATCCAATTCTGGGATAGCACTTCCCGGCTTCAACTTTAAAACAAAATATTGCTTCATTAAGTCCGATAAAGTATCCGCTTGTACTACAGCCGTTTTTTCACCGGTTTTTAATACAGGCTTCACCGAATTCTGCGCCATAGCCGACGAAGAAAAAAGCACAGCGATTGCCCATAAAGATAAAAATTTATTCTTCATAACGCCCTAAAATCTATGTTTTGAGCGCAAAATTAAATTAAAATGTTTAGAAAACATAGAAATAGAGAAAGAAAAAGAAAACATGCTTTTTTTATAATTGTTTCGCCGAAACTTTATGTACTTCCTCTTTTTTTTGTAATTTTGCGCTTTTTAAGTCTCACGTGTAGACAGATAGATACACAAATGTGTACATCGCACCAAAACAAAACAATAATATTAAAAACAGTATAGCTGTGGGAGAAACAAAGTATATTTTCGTCACCGGTGGCGTTGCCTCATCTTTAGGTAAAGGTATCATCGCCTCATCCATTGGTAAATTGCTACAAGCAAGAGGTTACAAAGTAACCATTCAAAAGTTTGACCCGTATATCAATATTGACCCGGGTACTTTAAACCCCTACGAACACGGAGAATGTTATGTGACTGTAGACGGACATGAAGCTGACCTTGACTTAGGCCACTACGAACGTTTTCTTGGCATCCAGACTACAAAAGCCAATAACATCACAACCGGACGCATCTATAAAAGCGTTATCGATAAAGAACGCCGTGGTGATTATTTAGGTAAGACCATTCAAGTCATTCCTCATATCACGGACGAAATCAAACGAAACGTAAAGTTGCTGGGTAACAAATATAAATTCGATTTTGTAATTACAGAAATCGGTGGTACGGTGGGCGACATCGAATCCTTGCCATATCTGGAAAGTATCCGTCAGTTGAAGTGGGAACTGGGACGTGACGCATTGTGTGTACACCTTACATATGTGCCTTACCTCACAGCCGCCGGTGAATTGAAAACCAAACCGACACAACACTCCGTAAAGGAATTGCAGAGTGCAGGTATCCAACCGGATATATTGGTTTTGCGCACGGAACACGAATTGAGTAGCAACGTACGCAAGAAAGTTGCTTTGTTCTGTAATGTGGATGAAAACGCAGTAGTACAGAGCATCGATGCTCCTACCATCTACGAAGTTCCCATCCTGATGCAGGCTCAGAAACTGGATGAAACAATATTGAAGAAAATGGGATTGCCCGTAGGCGACACACCGGGACTGGGTCCGTGGCGTGCTTTTCTTGAACGTCGTCATAAAGCGGAAAATACAGAACCGCTGCACATCGCACTAGTTGGCAAATATGATTTGCAGGATGCATACAAATCCATCCGTGAAGCCCTGTCACAAGCCGGTACGTACAATGACTGTAAGGTATCTGTAGACTTCGTGAACAGTGAAAAGCTCACGGAAGAAAATGTAGCGGAAGCATTGAAAGGCATGGCAGGTATATTGATTGGCCCGGGATTCGGCGAACGTGGTGTTGCCGGTAAGTTCGTAGCTATCAAATATGCACGCACGCATGATATTCCGACTTTCGGTATCTGCCTGGGAATGCAATGCATTGCTATCGAATTTGCACGCAACGTACTGGGATATACTGATGCTGACTCACGCGAAATGAATGAGAAAACTCCGCATAATGTGATTGACATCATGGAAGAGCAGAAATCCATCACCAATATGGGTGGAACGATGCGTCTGGGAGCTTACGAATGTATTTTGCAGAAAGGCAGCAAGGCATACGAGGCATACGGAACAGAACACATCCAGGAACGCCACCGCCATCGCTATGAATTCAATAACCAGTATAAAACGGAGTATGAAGCAGCCGGCATGAAATGTGTAGGTATCAACCCGGAATCGGACTTGGTGGAAATCGTAGAAATACCGGAACTGAAGTGGTTTGTCGGAACTCAATTCCATCCGGAATACAGCAGTACGGTATTGAATCCCCATCCGTTGTTCGTGGCTTTCATTAAAGCATCTATCGAAAGTTTCGAGGAAAAGGAAAAAGCAAAGAAATAAGATTATTTCAATAATTATAAAATTGTAAACTAGAAATTATTCATGGATAAAAACACCATTACAGGTCTTGTTTTAATAGCAATTTTGTTAGTCGGCTTCAGTTTTCTGAGTCGCCCCAGCAAAGAGCAATTGGAGGCACAGCAGCGTTATTATGATTCCATTGCGCTGGTACAGCAACGTGAAGAAGCACTGAAAGCCAAAGCGGATGCAGCATTGGCAAATGAAAAAGATGTAGAAACTGTGGATTCTACTTCACTCTTCTTCAATGCTCTCCAAGGAACAGATTCGCTGATTACTATTCAGAACGACGTGGCTGAGTTGACCCTCAGCACCAAAGGCGGTTCCATATTCTCCGCTGTATTGAAAGAGTATATGGAGCAGGACAAGAAGACTCCTGTAACCTTATTCACCGGAAACGATGTTTCCATGAATTTCCTTTTCTATAATAAAAAGGAAACAATACAGACTAAGGACTATTACTTCACCACTGTGAACCGTACGGACAGCACTGTAACGATGCGTCTGTCTGCTGACAGTGCAAGTTTTATAGACTTCAAGTATGCATTGCATCCCAACACTTACCTGGTGGACTTCAGCATCGAAGCTAAAGGCATGGCAGATAAGTTGGCAGCAAGTAATAACTATGTAGACATCGAATGGGCACAACGCGCCCGTCAGATCGAAAAGGGTTATGTATACGAGAACCGTCTGTCTGAACTGACTTACAAGTTCATGGGTGATGGTACAGATTATTTATCAGCCAATAAAGATGATGAAAAAGAAGTACCGGAACGTCTGGACTGGATTGCTTTCAAGAATCAGTTCTTCTCTTCAGTATTTATTGCAGACACCGACTTTGAAAAAACGAAGTTAGTATCTAAAATGGAGAGAGAAGGCAGTGGATACATCAAGGACTACTCTGCTGAAATGAGTACGAGCTTTGACCCGACAGGCAAACAGCCTACACAGATGTTCTTTTACTTCGGCCCGAACCATTACAAGACGCTGACTGCACTGGACAAGGGACGCGAAGAGAAATGGGAACTGAACCGCCTGGTTTATTTAGGTTGGCCGTTGATCCGCTGGATCAACAAATGGTTTACTATTAATATCTTTGACTGGTTGTCCGGTTGGGGTCTGAGCATGGGTATCGTATTGTTACTGATGACATTGATTGTAAAAGCAGTCGTATTCCCCGCTACCTGGAAAACGTATATATCTTCTGCCAAGATGCGCGTGTTGAAACCGAAAATAGACGAAATCAACAAGAAATACCCCAAGCAGGAAGATGCGATGAAGAAGCAACAGGAGGTAATGGGAATGTACAGCCAGTATGGTGTGAGTCCGATGGGTGGTTGTTTGCCGATGTTGGTACAATTTCCCGTTCTGATTGCGCTGTTCATGTTCGTGCCAAGTGCTATCGAATTGCGTCAACAGAGCTTCTTATGGGCTGATGACCTTTCAACGTATGATGCTTTCATCAACTTCCCGTTCAATATCCCGTTTCTGGGCAGTCACCTCAGTTTGTTCTGCTTACTGATGACCGTTGTGAATATTCTGAACTCCAAGTTCATGATGCAACAACAGGATACCGGAGCAAACCCGCAGATGGCAGCGATGAAGTGGATGACCTATCTCATGCCGATTATGATGTTGTTTATCTTGAACAGCTATCCTTCAGGTTTGAACTATTACTACTTCATATCGACATTGATTAGTGTGGTGACTACTCTCATTCTGCGCAAGACTACGAATGAAGAGAAACTTCTTGCCCAATTGGAAGCCCGAAAGAAAGATCCGAAGAAAGCTAAGAAAACCGGCTTTGCCGCTCGCCTGGAGGCAATGCAGAAACAACAGGAACAGTTGATGAAAGAGAGACAGAATAAAAAGTAAGTCTCCGTTTTTCATCACTTGATAATAAAAGCCGGGCAATTGATGTAATTGTCCGGCTTTCTTTCTCTTATAACAACTATAACTATAATTTAAATGAAAACTAAATACACCAACAAACAGATTTGGATGATAGCCTATCCGATCCTTATCAGCCTGCTGATGGAACAAATGATAGGTATGACAGACACCGCCTTTCTAGGACGGGTAGGCGAAGTAGAACTAGGAGCATCAGCCATTGCAGGTGTTTTCTATATGGTAATCTTTATGGCAGCTTTCGGCTTCAGCATCGGAGCACAGATACTGATAGCACGGCGAAACGGTGAAAAACAGTACCGGGAAATTGGTGACCTTTTCTATCAGGGAATTTACTTCCAGATAGGATTGGCAACAATCATGTTCCTGCTCTCCTACTTCCTGTCGCCGATTATACTAAAGCGTATAGTTGCCTCCGAACACATTTATGAAGCAGCTATTAGCTACCTGAACTGGCGTGTCTTCGGAGCTTTCTTCTCATTCAGTGCAGTCATATTCCGTGCTTTCTTTCTGGGAACTACACAAACAAAAACCCTGACCCTGAACTCAATAGTTATGGTATTGAGCAACGTAGTGTTCAACTATATATTGATTTTTGGAAAGTTCGGTTTCCCAGCCCTCGGTATTGCAGGTGCAGCCATTGGCTCATCGCTTGCAGAATTAGTTTCATTGGCATTTTTCATCCTCTATACCCGTAGTCGCATCGATTGCCGCAAGTATGGACTGGATCGTATTCCTAAGTTCCGTCCGGAAGTATTAAAACGGATGTTAAACATCTCTTTCTGGACAATGATACAGAATGTTATTTCTTTGTCCACTTGGTTTTTATTCTTCCTCTATGTAGAGCACCTGGGAGAGCGGTCGCTTGCCGTTACAAACATTGTCCGGAGTGTATCCGGTATACTGTTTATGGTAATGATGGCATTTGCCTCGACATGCGGTTCACTAGTCAGCAACCTAATAGGTGCCGGCGAGAAAGATTGTGTAGAAGGGACCATCCGGCAACATATACGTCTTGCCTATATATTTGTCTTACCATTGGCATTGCTCTTCGTACTATTCCCCAAATTGATACTGGGCATCTACACCGATATGACCGATTTACAGGATGCAGCCGTACACTCACTTTGGGTGATGTGTTCTGCATATTTATTTCTCGTACCTGCCAATGTATATTTCCAGTCAGTTTCCGGAACTGGAAATACACGCACAGCACTGGTAATGGAACTAGCCACACTGGTGATCTATGTGGCCTATATTACTTACACCATTCTTTACCTTAAGTTGGATGTAGCCCTATGCTGGACATCAGAAATGGTGTATTCCATCTTTATTCTACTATTTTGCTGGCGGTATATTAAACGAGGACAATGGCAGAAGAAACGCATATAATTTGTATATTTGTCGCAAAATAACTGTAACGAACAACCTATATGAAACAAGTAAACTTATTGCTTATGTCAGCAGCTATGACACTGGCTGCCTGCGGCGGGACAAAAGACGCAGGGCAAGCCGGAGTACCACTTATCGAGCGGTCGAACATCAAGATTGAAGGCAAGCGCATGACTCCCGAAGCTCTCTGGGCTATGGGGCGTATCGGCGGTGTAGCCGTATCTCCCGATGAAAAGCAGATTGCTTACACGGTAGCTTACTACAGTGTGCCGGAGAACAAGAGCAACCGTGAAGTCTTTGTGATGAACACAGATGGAACAGGCAACCAACAAATCACCCGTACTCCTTGGCAGGAGAACGAAGTAAACTGGATAAAAGGCGGTACTAAACTGGCGTTCCTTTCTAATGAAAGTGGCAGCAGTCAGTTGTGGGAAATGAATCCTGATGGCAGCGGACGCAAGCAATTGACGCAATATGATGGTGATATCGAAGGTTATTCTTTCTCTCCCGACGGCAAGAAGTTGCTTTTCATTGCACAAGTGAAAACTAAACCAAGTACCGCGGATAAGTATCCTGATCTGCCTAAAGCAACGGGGATCATCGTTACCGACCTGATGTACAAACACTGGGATGAATGGGTAACCGGTGCTCCACATCCTTTTGTAGCCGATTTTGATGGAAACAGTATCAGTAATATAAAAGATATACTGGAAGGGAAACCTTACGAAAGCCCGATGAGACCTTGGGGTGGCATCGAGCAACTGGCATGGAGTCCTGCCGGAGACAAGGTAGCATATACTTGCCGTAAAAAGACCGGTCTGGCTTATGCCATCTCCACCAACTCGGATATTTACATCTATGACCTTGCAACTAAGAAGACAGACAATATCACCGAAGAAAACAAAGGTTACGACACGAATCCTCAATACTCTCCCGATGGTAAATACATTGCCTGGCAGAGCATGGAACGTGACGGTTATGAAGCAGACTTAAACCGCCTCTTCATTATGAATCTGGAAACAGGTGAGAAACGTTTCGTCAGCAAGGAATTTGAATCGAATGTAGACGGTTTCTTATGGAATAAAGACTCTAAAAGTATTTATTTCATCGGTGTCTGGCATGGTGAAACACAGATTTATAATGTAGACCTTGCTGCCAATGATAAGATTACACAATTGACAGACGGCATGTATGACTATGCTTCCCTTGCCCTTGCAGGAGATAAGGTAATCGCTTTACGCCATTCAATGAGTATGGGTGATGAAATCTATGCCGTATCTGCCACCCGCAACGGTGATGCTTTTGCCGAAGCAAAGCAACTGACCTTCGAAAACAAGCAGATTTACGACCAATTGGAAATGGGTAAGGTTGAAGCTCGCTGGATGAAGACTACAGACGGCAAACAGATGCTGACATGGGTAATCTATCCGCCACAGTTTGACCCGAATAAGAAATACCCCACCCTCCTGTTCTGTGAAGGTGGTCCGCAAAGCCCCGTAAGCCAGTTCTGGAGTTATCGCTGGAACTTCCAGATTATGGCTGCCAACGATTATATCATCGTAGCTCCCAACCGCCGCGGTCTTCCGGGTTTCGGAGTAGAATGGAATGAGGCTATCAGTGGAGATTACGGCGGTCAGTGTATGAAGGATTATTTCACAGCGATTGATGAAATGGCGAAAGAACCGTTTGTAGACAAAGACTGTCTCGGTTGTGTAGGCGCCAGCTTCGGCGGCTTCTCCGTTTACTGGCTTGCCGGACATCATGACAAGCGATTCAAAGCATTCATCGCACATGATGGTATCTTCAACATGGAAATGCAATATCTGGAAACTGAAGAAAAATGGTTTGCCAACTGGGATATGGGTGGCGCATACTGGGAAAAACAGAATCCGGTGGCTCAACGCACATTCGCCAACTCTCCACACCAGTTTGTAGACAAATGGGATACGCCTATCCTTTGTATTCACGGTGAAAAGGATTACCGCATTCTTGCCAACCAGGCAATGGCTGCTTTTGATGCTGCCGTAATGCGTGGTGTTCCTGCCGAACTGCTGATCTATCCAGACGAGAACCACTGGGTATTGAAACCTCAGAATGGTATTCTCTGGCAGCGCACATTCTTCGAATGGCTGGACGAATGGCTGAAAGAATAAAATTTATAAAAGAATAATCCCCCTCTACCCTTATACTGAAAAGAGATTATGCCTCTGCAGGCATAATCTCTTTTTTGTCTTATCCCCTCCCACACCCCCTTCTCACCCCGATTTGTGACATATTAGGACTCCCCCTCGGACAAAACAGGACTACCACCCCTCAAAAAGCACATCCCGTCACGACGCTTTTCCATAACTTTGCAACATATTCAACAACACACGAAGAATAATGAAGTTATTACAGTTAATCACATGTACACTACTTGCACTCCTGCCATTCAATAGCAGAAACGCACAGGCACAAGAAGCCTTACCGCGTATTGCCTTAAGCAGCAACCTGCTTTCATGGGCAACACTTGCTCCCAATATCGGTGTAGAAGTATATATAGGAAAGAAACTCTCCATAGCCGCCGACGGCAGTTACGGCATGTGGAATTACTCCCATACGCATAGCAGCATGCAGACCTGGAGCGTAGGCGGCGAAGCGCGCTACTGGCTGCAAACCCGGCAATACGGATTCCGCCGCACTTACATCGGCCTGTCCGTCCGTGGTGGAGAATACGACCATTATAACTGCAGCGACGGACACCGTGGCGAAGCCCTGCTGGCAGGCCTCATCGCAGGCTACCGTTTCACCCTTCCGGGCAACTGGTTCTTCGATGCCGGGCTGGGTTTGGGATACATCCATACCCGCTACGACCGCTACTTCCGCAACAAACGCTTCAAAACATACGAATTCAACGGAGAGCGCACCCGGAACGTCTTCGGACTGACCAACCTACATGCAAGCGTCATTTATCGTTTTCCCACTAAAAAAAGATAGAATATGAATGCACTGAATAAATACAATACCCGTTTCCTGCTCCTCCTGCTTCCACTCATTGCATGCAGTTGCAGCCGCAAGGATATATTCAGCTATGAGGAACTGTACAACGGCGCCGTCCCCATCAGCCTGGACTGGCAAGGCATAACGCCCGACGAGCAGCCCGACATGCAAGTACATATATGGGGCACACACATTTCCGATGCCCGCGAAGAAATCAGTAAAGACACTCTGTTCAGCGTAAATCCCGGCACAGCCCCCCACCTTTGCCTGCTCGAAGCAGAATACGACATTGTGGTATGGAATGAACCGGAAAATGTCCGATTCGATGGCAAACAGTTCCATTTGCAGCCGGATGAAAATGGTTTCCTGCCCGAACCCGAAGCAGTATACGCAGGAAACTCCACCTTTGAAGTGACGGCAGGCCAACAAAATGAAGTTGTGATAAAGATACAACCCTATACACGTGTCCTAACCCTTAATTTCCGGATGAATGCACAAGCCCAGCAACGTATAGAAGATATCACAGCCGTTTTAGAAGGTATTGTAGCCACTAAGAACCTGAGCGGAGTGGACAACGATGAAATCGCTTCAGGACGCATCGCATTAGAATTTGTGCAAAAAGCGCCCGCCACCCGCAGCGCAACAGCAAGCATAGAGTATGTCGGCAAAAAGCGCTTGCTGGGTATACAGCCGGAAGAAGAACAAAAACTGACCATCACCCTGGCATACACCAATGGCGAGGAAGAAATCATAGAACAGGATTTGAGTTCTATCCTTAGCGATTTCAATAACTTCGGCAGCTCCGCAGAGACGGATAATCCGGATAATCCCGATAACCCGGACAACCCGGATGATGAAGATGATGAAGGTGATTTCAACCTTTCAACTGACATCAGTTTTGCCGAAGCGGCCGATGGAACCATTATTATCGAAGACTGGGTACGGGAAAAAGATACAGACCTGGATGCCAACAACTAACCATTTGTAAGAATTAAAAAGCAATCAATATGAGAAGGGATTATTTACACTCTGCCACCCTCTGCCTGATCCTATTTCTGGCGGGATGCAGCAGCACAGAACAAGAACCGGAAGGAATGCCCGATGGCCCCGTAGCCGTCAGCCTGACAGCCGGCATAGCCGATGCCACTGACACCCGCGTAGTGAACGGGCAGTGGGAAGCCAATGATTCCATAGGGCTTTGCATGAACTCCGCCGGAAGCATGGAAATTGCCAACGAAGTGTTTAACTACTGCTACAAAGTGAGTGCCGCCGGAAGCAGCGCAAAAATGGCACCCGCCGAAGCGGCCAAAACAGCCTACTTCCCCGCAGACGGCAGCAAAGTGGACTTCCTTGCCTACCACCCCTACCGGACAGGCGGCCTGACGGCAAGCTTCACCCTGCCCGTCGACGTCAGCCTGCAACCCGCCACCGACCTGCTGACCGCTCGCACCGACGGACACGACCGCAGCCTCCCCGCCATCTCCCTGAGCTTCGGGCACCGGCTGGTGAAGCTGAAGTTCACCCTGAAAGGCAGCGGTATCATCAGCAACGACCAACTGGCAGGCGCAAGCCTCGTCATTAAAGGAATGAATACGAAAGCCACCTGCCAACTGGCGGACGGCAGTATCACCGACGCCGCCACACCGCAGGACATCATCGTACCCCTGAATACGCAGGGCACGGCAGGCGAAGCCATCGTACTGCCCCGCCGCGCAGCCGAAGGAATCAGCTATGTGGTGACGCTGGCCGACGGAACCATCTATACCGCCTACATGAGCGCCTCGCAAGAACTGAAAGCAGGCACCCAAAACACATTCCACCTGACCCTGCGCCCGGTTCCCGCCACCGTATCCGCTACTGTAGAGCCATGGAAGGACGGTGACGAAACCGACCTTACCTCGTCCGTCGTAGTGGTGACCACCTCGCCCGAGACATCCGCAGGAATTGCCGGAGGCACCGCAATGGGCATCCGTGGCATTGGTGAACGGGGCACGGACAATGCGCACTACACCTATGACGGCACCAACTGGCAAGCCACCGTCCCCCTCTGGTGGGACACGCTGGGAGACAAAGCCAATCTATACGCCTGGTTACCCGCCAACGAACAAAACCAGCCCGACGACAACCATTTACTCTTATGGAACATCCCCACCGACCAAAGTGAAGGATACGCCGCCGGCGACCTGCTGATAAGCCACAACGTGAGCAACCTGCCCACGGGAGAGCCTGCCGCACTCAGATTCGGCCATGTGCTCAGTTCCGTTACTCTGGAACTGCTACCGGGCATCGGCTTCACTGCCGACGACCTGCCGCGCGCCACCCTTCTGCTGAACGGCTATCCCACGCAGGTGACAGCAGACATCCGCACCGCCACCCTCAGCAAAGCCGGAGCACCGGCTGACATCACGCCCGTAAAAGACGGCGCCACTTTCCGGGTTTTGCTGGTGCCCTGCACCAAAACGGAGGGCGAACTGATGGCTACCGTCAGTCTGGACGGCGGAATCTATCCCTGCCGGGCAAAAGCGGACGGTTTCAGCTTCCTGAGCGGCAAACACCACACCTTGCGCCTGACGCTCAACAAGACCGGAGTGGTGATGAGCGGAAGCGTATCTCCTTGGGAAGAAGGGAGCGACGGGGATTTCACCATACAGTAACAATAAACTTATAGGATAATAACAAATAATTAAAAAGACAATGAAAAAGATTATGATTTTAGCAACCGTTGCCGCAACACTGGCAGCCTGCAACAACGAAGAAGACGCATTTGTAGACAACAGAGACCCTAATGTGATTTACATGACGGCGGGAGTGGATGCCGTGGCGGTAACACGGGCTGCAGTAGCCTCCTTTCCAAATGTTTCAGGCGGAAATGCAAAAATTGCCGTAGTGGCACGCTACACGAACACAGCTTTGGCCACCGACTGGAGCAGTCCTTATATAAACCATGTATCTGCTAATGTGGCAGAGGGTTCGGACTCTAATTTTGCTTTCAATTGGGAAGTAGGCGGCACTCAATATTGGCCTGTGAGCGGTGAGGAATTACAGTTCCTGGCTTACAGCCCCATAGATAACAGCGGCACTGTAACAAAGAACGCTACAGCTAATAAAATCAACATCTCATTGGCAGCTACTCACACAGACATACCGGACGTAATAGTGGCTAACAAGACATCGAAAGGTAATGACATCAAAGGTAAGAAAGAAAACACGGGCGACCCGAACGGTCCTGGAACAGGCGCGCAAACCCCTGTCACCGTGGATTTCCAGTTTAAGCATATCCTTAGCCAACTGGATGTGGTGGTGAAAGGAAAGAACAGCAATAATAAAGCAGTGATAGATAAAGTAGAGGTGATTGTAGACAAAGCCCAGGTGAAAAAAATCTTTGATATGACCGTAGACCTGACGGCAAATGCTGCAGGTTGGGATACTAATGGCGATGCTGGAGGCGATCTGACCTACACGTACACTTCTCTTGGAAACCTAAGCACAGGTGGAACCACTATCAATGGTGACACTCCCATCCTGCTATTCCCCGATACGCAAAACAATATTAAAGTAAAGGTATGGGTGAAAGACGATAGTTCAGCGGCTGTAGAACTGCCTACCGTAACATTAAGTGACGCTACAACAGGAGGAGGAGGAAACGCCACCCTGCAGACCGGGAAAAAGACCACGCTGACAATTACCGTAAATGGTGTGGAGATATCTGGCATGCAAGGCGGAGTGACGGATTGGACTTCTAATGGTGAATTTAACGCCGACATCCAATAACTATTCATCCCTTTATTAAAACTCTCTACCCGCAATGAAACGAACCCTCATACTTCTGCTGCAAGCGGCAGCCGTCCTTCTGCTGACGGCTGCCTGCCAGGCAGACCTGCTCACAGAGCAGGATGAAACCCTCATACCCGACCCTTCGGCTCCAATAGAACTGAGCGGAAGCGCGCCGATAGAGACGGAAGCCAGTGGCGTGGTGACACGGGCAGATGGCGACCGGTTGTCATTCACACTCTATGCTGTGCCAAGCAGCAGCAGTAGCTGGCCCGCAGCTCCCTACATCAACGAGGTAAATGCCACCTTGGCAAGTGGTAGCGGCACAGCACGGAGAATCTCTTTCAGCCCAGCCGCTTATTGGCCCGTAGGTGGACAAAGCCTGAAATTCATCGGTGTGATGAAGGCAAACGGAGCAACTACGCTAAGCAGTGGCAGTGTCTCCCTCACAGCAGGACAAGGAGAGGATAAGGATGTACTGCTGAGTAATAACTTCACCGGAAACAAAAGTAATCATTCCGGAAGTATGACCTTCAACCGCCTCATGGCAAGGCTCATTGTGAAGCCGGGAACGGACAACAAACAAGTGGTAACCTGCAACATCAACGGAGGAAGTACCGGTGCTACTTACAATGTATTGACGGAAGCTACAAGCAACCAATCGGGCACACATACCATCAGCTACAGTACCAACAGCGACTCGCAAACGTACTACCTCATTCCCGGCACCACGATTTCAGAACTGACCAATGTCGTGGCAGGAGGAACCTCTAAAGGGACAATCCAGCTGACTAATAGCAGCGGCAGCAATACCAGCTTCAAGACTACGGCCGGGCATAGTTACACTATAGAGGTGACAGCCAAAGGCGCTACATTAGTAACAAGCGGTCTCAGCATTGACAACTCATGGGGAAATGGAGGAAATCTCTAATACAATAAAATATAGAATGATATTATGGTACAAAAGGAAAATATATTTCAGCGAATAACAGTCATCCTCTTTGCAATGGCACTATGCCTGCTGCCGGGATGTTCAGGCGACAATGTCCTGCTGCCTGAACCACCTCAGAATGACAACAAAAACGCTACCGCACTGCAATTCACCGTAGGCATAGCAGATGATGCACCGACACGGGCACTGACAGAGAAAGCCAGTTTTAGTGACGGAGAAGAAATCGGAATATATATCTATAAAAAAGATGGCAGTCTTCTGAAAGAGAACCTGAAAGCTACCGTTGCATCAGGCGGCAATTCTCTGACCTTTACCGCAGGAGCCCCCGTCATTACGGAAGATGTAGACATCAAAGCTTACTACCCTTTTCGTAGCAATAACGATTACACCACCGTACCTACCAGTGGCTACCTTCCATACATAGCCAACGCCAACGCTACAATACTTAATGCCAATGTAACACTGAAATTCACCAAGAATATAGCCAAATTGGAAATCACGCTGATAGCATGCCCCGATTTCAAAAATGCCGGAAAGTATGGCACAGTATTCGGAATGGCAGTGGGCAGCGATGAAATTACAGAGTATAGCCGGAATAAAGGCGGATGGTGTGTATATACAGTTACCAAATACCTGCAAGCAGCAAACCGCAATTCCGCCATATATGAGAATGGAGCATATAAAGCACCTGTAAAGGATAAAACCTTCGAAGCAGGCAAAATATACAAATACAACTATAATTTCCTCACCAAAGAAGAGAACAGCAATCTTATCACCTCAATCGAAGATTTTCAGAAGATAGAGAAAGGGAAAAAATATTCCCAGATAAATGATCTGACTTCGCCGGATGGCAAACTTTGGCAGGCAAACGTAGAACTTGAAAAAGGGCGTACAATGGCAACGGCTTTTTAGTCCAAGACTATAAAGATTTCCTTTTCTTAAAAGCAGACCTGTCGGAAATACAGAATGTATATATGAATCATACCATAGATAATGTAAGGACTTATGGGCTTGTTAAAACAATGGTGGATGGAACAATATCAGGATGTAAGAGAACACGTTCCGCATTTGGAAATTACATTAATGATTATGAACATGAAGATGGCAGTAACGCCGCGCTTGCCCACGGACTTTATGGTACAAAACTTACCGCCACCGTGCTTGACGTTAAATATCGCGAATATGTGGAAGCTCCTCTACTAAGCTATGATGTTCTCCGCAATGCCTTTTGTATGGCAAATGTAATTACCAACGCATGCCGATTCAATGAAGTGTATACTTCAACTATATATGCACAAAATCCACTTACAACCGACCCCGGTGCCCACGGTGCAGATCCCGGAAATGGAACTATATGTGGATGGAGAAAAACGGCTTCAGGAAATAAAAGTACTGAAGACCATAATAAGAACAGTCGTTATATGGATATAATTAACGGTGTATATGATGGTAGAAACCCTTATTATGATGGCAACAAAATGTACATGACCAATCAGGGGGAAAAGCAAGGATATGGAGTAGAGAAACAGCACTTAAGATTCGCAAGATGGTATGCACAATGGGAATTCGTTAGAACAGAATTTGGATCGGATTACAATGAAGGTCCGTGGCCAAATCATTATAAGATAAGGACATTCACGAACTCATATTGGGCTACTGGTAACGAAAACAGACAATTCGTGCATAACAAGGCAAATGGAAAGTCGACAATAGTGTGCGACTGGGAGACGTTTGAAAATGATTATTTTAAAATAGGTGCCGGCTACGAAGATGATGATAGCAAATTCACCCAAAAGCCCAAACTTTGGTGGGAAGTAGCACCGTCCGAGGAGCCTGAAGCTAGTCCGCCCCAACTGGAACATTATTAAGCCCTGAACCCCTATCCCGTCCCGGCGGATGTGTCATCCGCCGTTCTTTAGTATACAGAAGAACAAATATCGCCCCTTTCACTCCCAATCGAATGAACGAGAGTGAAGGGGGCTTCTCATATTTATTAACGCCAAAAAACAAATAACAAATGGCAAAAGAACCAACCCAAAAAGCCAAGCTCTCACTCAAAGCACTGGAGCTGACGCTGACCAAGGACGTGACAAACGATTATTATCTCATGCCCAAGTTACAGAAATGCCTCGACATGGCCGACCTCGCCCGCGAAGTAGCCGCCATGAGCACCCGCCAGGAAGACGAGGACGAGATAAAGAGAATAGGAAACCTGCTGATGAAACGCATGGTGTGGTACCTCTCATCGGGCTACAGCCTGAGCACCGTGCTGGGATACTTCCGCCCCACCGTCAACGGTGTGTTGCTGGAACCGGAACTCGCTACCGCCCCCAGCCGCGACCGCATTAAGTTGGGCATCAGCTATTCCATGAGTCAGGATATGCGCCAGGCACTGGCCGAAGCGGAACTGGACGTAGAGATACAGAAAGCCACCTCAGGCCCGCAACTCTACTCCGTGGTCAGCGCCCAGGACGCACTGCACCCGGACGCCGCCACCCGTGGCCAGGGCGTGCCCGTCGGCGCCGGAGAGGCCTGCATCATCAAAGGCAAGAACCTCAAAGTGGGTGGTACGGACGAAAAGATAGGTGTGACGCTGACCCGCCAGGATGGCTCGTCGAAGGAAACTGTCTTCTTCCCCGTCTCACGGCTCTACCCCAACACTCCCACACAGGTGGGCTTCGTGATGCCCGCATCGGCTTCCGAAGGGTCGGTATGGAGCGTGACGCTGTGCACACAGATAGGCAGCAACGGAGCAAAACTGCTGCAAGCCCCACGCACAGTAGCCATGCCGGACTACTTCGTGGTAGGAGAAGTGAGCGAAAATCCCGGTGGCAGCGGAGGCAACGGTGACGGTAACATAGAGGAAAATCCTTTAGAATAATGCCGAAATGACGAGGGCGAAGCGTGCGCCCTTATAAGAACGAAGCGGACGCCCTCGTTAGGGAGAAATGAATGCCCTCATAAGGGAGAAATGAACGCCCTCATAAGGGAGGAGCGGACACCCTTAACGGACATACGCCCCAAAAGTAAACAGAAAAGCCCTGCAAAGCGCATGGAGAAATCTCCGTAGCTTTGCAGGGCTTTCTTTCTATGCAATTTTCCCTAACGTAATTTCTCTGCGAAGCAAATTATAATTGTATCGCGAACTTTGATAATACAAGCCTGTTTCAACATCCAATATCTTTTCATAAAGCTGCGAATTGTACACCAAACCCAAAGCCTCTTGCAAAGGCAGGTTAAACTCTTCCATCGTCCACACTACCAAACGTTCTACCAATGAATCTATCAAAAATTGAGTTTCATTATTCATAATCTTTGCAATTTAGAAATGGATAATTCTGTTCCAAAAAAATACTGCTTATTCAACTTTCTGTAAGTCAACTCTTCTACCAAAGTCTCCAACGAAATAAGCCGACGGACATAACGCTCTAATTGAAAAGCAACCCCATCATCGGCCACCGGACCAATAACCACGTCATAACCATGATAATAACCCGTATTTGCTGCTTCACGGTTAGCCAATACAAATAAAGCCCACTCCTCGGACGGGGCATCAAATATCTTCACCCGTAATCCTGCATCATCCAGCAAATTTTCATCAAAAATATATGCTGACACCACAGGTTCTCCTTTACCCGAAATCCGCACACGCCGACTAGCCATTTGAATGGCTTGTTCCTCTATATCAGTCAAATAAAAACCACGTCCGAAATCCTTATTCGGACTGCATTTATCAAGTTTGATAGTATCAATAGTTACATTTAAACCGTGATAAAGCGTTATCATATTAATGCTCCTCCATTTCGTTTGCATATTATAGAAAGATCATTCACTGCATCATCCAACGAAAGTTGATGTTCAGCCTCGTAGCACTCATCCAAAAACTCCAACCCTTTGAAACGTTGCAGATAGGCAAATGCTTGCTTGGCACTGAGCCGGTAACGAGTAGCAAAAGCATTTATACAATAAATGATATAAGTCACTCTGTTTTGAAGTTGCTTATCCATGATTCATCCTCCTCTTCTTTATTTTTCTGAGAACAAAGATAATGAAAAGCCTCATACTTCAAAACGCACGACTAGAAGAAAAAGCAAATTTCACACCTCCCAGCATTTCCAACCCCGATTGGCACAGATATAAACCACATAGGTGCGCACATGGTAGTTAGGAAAACGCCTCAGCGTATCTTTCGCATAGCGGTGCACCTGCTCCACATGCTCGGCCAGAGGGGAATCCGACGCCAGCACCTTTTCCGCATCCTTTGCCTTGAAGTATTTGAACTCCACCAGGCGGTCGTCCGTATAATAATCAGTGCCCGGTATGCCCGTCATCTCAAAGTCGGCACGACCTTCGGAGTTGTTCTGCTCGATGGCGAAGGTGTAGCACATACTCAGATAGCGCGATACCAGTTCGAAGAAGGAGCAGCGGATGAAGTTCTCGTTTATCTTATCGAACACCTGTGCGGGGAACTGGCCGAGGTATTGCTCGAAGTAGTTCTGAACGAGCGATTCGAACCGGCGCTCTTCCGTGAAACACTCGTAGACGGGGGCGTAGCGCATGGCACCGCCGTCGATACGGTTCAAAACGTTGTAATAGTCCATATAGATGCTACGCATGGTCAGGTTGGGGAGCGTCATGCGGTAGGCACTTTGCAAGGTCGTCATGCCCAGGTAGAAGAGGCTGACGGGATAGAAGTTCTTGTCGAAGAACTTCTGCTTGTTGAACTTGCTGGAAAGGTCGGCAACATTGTAGTATAGCCCGTCGTTGATGACAAGGGCATCCAGCATCTCCTTGGAGTTCTCAAGCGAGAGGGTGAGACGGCGAAGCCAGCCTACATCGGTACGCAGGTTCTCGTCAATCAGCTCTTCGGGCACTTCACCGTTGCGGGTGGCAAAGTTCTTCAGGAAATAGGTCAGTATCGTTGCGTTGAAGAGCTTCTCACCACGGGGGCTGAAGCGGTAACCGTCGTAGTTGTTCACAATGAGCTGCCAGATTTCATCGTAACGGTCCTGGCTTCCGGTGTATTTATCGAGCACATAGCGCAGGTAGGTTTCCGTTTCGGCGTAGGTGAAGCCCAGCATGTTGATAAAGTCGGGATGCAGTGTCAGTATTTCGGCAATGTTGTAGCCGCTGGTCAGGTCGTCCATCGTCACGGGCAGCACGCCGGTGCAGAAGCAGGTGCGGATGCTGCCTTCGCCGATACCTTTCTTTATCACTTTGAAGAAGGTGCGCAGAAAGCTGTCTCTGGTGGTGACTTTCTCATAGAGCGGGTCGTTGTAGGAAGTCAGCAGCTGGTTGGTGAAGTTGTCATATTCGTCAATCAGGATATAGACTTTTGGCAGGTCGTGTTCGCGGGCATAGCTCAGGGCTTCTTCCAGCATCTGTGCTGCATTACCACGAGTAGTGAACTGAAAATCTCCGAAGACATCGCGATTATGAGTAACCATGATTTCCGCAGGACCGCAGTTCAGAATATTGAAGTTCTTCTCCAGCTCTTCCATGTCGTCCGCCATCACCATTGCCGAGAAGTCGTAGCGAACCACCATATATTGATTATGCTCCGGTGTGGGGTGGCTGCCTACATACGTTCCGCCGAAGAGTTCCCCGAACTTTCCCGCCAAGGTACGGTCATAATAGTGCGCCAGGGTAGACACCAGCAGGCTCTTCCCGAAACGGCGGGGACGCAGAAAAACGGGGGCATTATAAAGCTCCAGACGGGGGATATAGTCTGTCTTGTCGACATAATAGAACCCGCGGTTGCGCAAATCGGCAAAGTCCGCCACAGCATAAGGGATAGTTATACTTACTTGATTATTCATATTCATCACTGTCTTTGTTACAACCACAAAAGTACGAAAGTTTTTTGTATTAGCTTCTTCACATATAGATGTAATTTCTTCCCAAGCACCCTTTTTCCACCCCATCATTGAGAAAATCAGGGGATTATTTGAGCCATCACTGCATGTGTACGAACAAATTTCACCCCAATTGACAAATTATTATGTAATAATATAGAAATATTATAAGTATTACGTAACTTTGCGGCATTAAAATCAGTTAACACAACAAAATGTTATCGAAAACATGCAAACGATAGAAAGATACGCTATTATTTCCCTGTTCCTGCTCCTCATAGCCACTGCCCTGAAAGCAGAAAACATCCAAAGCAATGCCGAAGCCATCCCCGACAGCATCCTTACCGAAAAGTACATCACACGCCTGCACCTCACCGATCCCGACCGTGCCCTGCTGCTGCTCAACGAAGCCGAACGACGCCGCACTCCCGGCCTGGAACCTTTCCGCATAGACTTATTGCGCAGCATGGTCTACGGAAGCAAATCAATGTACATCCTGAGAGAACGCTACATACGCCGGGCACTGGCAAATGATTCCGTGCAACTCGTTCCCAAACGCAAGTTGCGCGCCCTGAGCCAACTCGCCATGACTCTGGAACAACGAAACATGTACGAAGAAGGAATCCGCACCGCAAACGAGGCACTGCTCCTCGCCCGACAACTGGAACAATCGGCCAGCGAAAGCGAACTTCTCTCCATCATCGGGCGAATGTATGCCGGCATGCACCGCCCCAATGAAGGCATCAGCTACATGAAGCAAGCCATAGCCCGCCTGCAAAAAACGGAAAATGTGCGCGAACTGGCACAGATATCCACCACCTATGGTGACCTGATGTCCATCCTCATCGACAACAACCACCTACAGGAAGCCATAGAGGCCGGACTGGAACGTGCTGAAATTATCCGCCGCATGAGTCTGCTGCAAGGTCCGCCCCCGGATACATCGACCAGCAATACGGATACCTATATTCCAAAATGGCCTACCTGTTCCTGCAGGTTCGCCAACCCCAAAAAGCCGCGGAAGCCTACCGCAACTACTCTGCCACCAACTATGCAAAATCCCCCTGGGGACAAAGCGAAGCCCTCCCCTACCTGATAGAAAGCGGGCAACACCGCAAGGCCATAGCCATCAACCGAAATGCCCAAAAACTCTTTGAGGGACAAGACACCATCAATAACTCTTACCTGATAGTGCTGGACCGCTTCGCCCGCTCCTACCGCGGACTGCAGCAACACGCCCTTGCCGACATTTACCAAAAACGCGCCACCGTGCTAACGGACAGTATCTATGCCCGCGAAAAGGAAAGCCGCGCGCAAGAATTTGCCGTCATCTTCGACACGCAGGAAAAGGAAGCGCGCATTGCACAGCAGGACTATCAGCTGAATATGCAACGCACAATCACCTACAGCGTCAGCATTATCTTGGTGTTGTCTCTCGTCTTCTTGTGGATAAGCCACAAGCACCTGCACAAAATACGCGAAAAGAACCGCATAGCCGTGCGACAAATTGACGAACTGCTGGCACAACGCGAACAGTTACGACAAGTCTGGCAGAAAGAACTGGAACAGGAAGAACAAAAGCAGGAAGAAACCGGACAAGAAAAGTCGGAACCAGAAAAAACAAAGCAACAGGAAGCGAGAAAAGCAAGTGAAGAAGTAAAAGAAACTAAAAATATAGAGACGCCCAAAGCATCGCCTGTCCAACAGCAAAACAGACATATCTTTCAAAAAATGGAGAACAGCCTACTAAACGGAAAATCTTACCTTGCTTCCGATTACGGACGAGACAATCTGATAGAACTGACCAAACTGAACAAAAACCGCCTGACGGAAATCATAAAAGAATGCACCGGCACCACACCAAACACATACATCAATCGCCTACGTATAGAACACTCGGTGCATCTTATGAAAATATATCCACACCACTCCATCGAGTCCATTGCACAGGACTCAGGCTTCAACAGCAAGAATACATATTATGCAGCTTTCCGTGAAGTATTCGGCATGACACCGAATGAGTATAAGAAAGCACAGGAGAACAAAGCGCTTACACCTCCCGACATTTCCAACCAAGATTAGCACAAATATAAAAGACCTTTCAATTCTTCACATAAACGCTCTTTCACCTCACTAAGCGACACTTCCCGTTTCAACTCCTGTCGCAGTGAGGTCACTCCTTTATCCACAAATCCGCAAGGATGGATATAGCTGAAATAGCGTAAATCCGTATTCACATTCAGTGCCAGCCCGTGCATGGTGACAAAGTGGCTGCTACGCACGCCAATGGCACATATCTTACGGGCACGTGGCGTATCCCCTTCCAGCCAGACTCCTGTGGCTTTCTCTAATCTTCCGGCAGTGATGCCATAAGAGGCACACACGCGGATGACTGCTTCCTCCAGCAAGTGCACATATTCCTTCAGTCCCAATGAAAATTCTTCAAGGTTCAGGATAGGATAACATACCAGCTGTCCCGGACCGTGATAGGTAATATCCCCGCCCCGGTCGATATGATAGAGCGTGGCTCCTATCTTCTGAAGTTGTTCCTCACTCAGCAACATATTCCCTTCTTTACCACTACGGCCTAAAGTATAAACATGCGGATGTTCACACAAAATAATGTGATTTTCATACTCCTCCCCCGCCTGCTTGGCGCGAACAAGAGTATCAAACCACTCAGTCTGCCGGGTCCATGCATCGGCATACGGAATAATATTCCAGTCTGTAACATTCAGTTTCATGCCGACAAAGTTAAGATTTTAGGGATAAAATCGTATATTTGCCGACAGCAAAATGAAAAAAGATGAAACATAACTTCCCACAAGTAGATTTGCCGGTCGAAATGCTGGCATGGAGAGATGTTACAGAAGATATTCTGAATCTCTATCGCCAGTCGTGCCGATTAAAGGCTTGTATTTTTGCATTATGTACCGAAGGAACCATTAAGGCATCTATCAACCTGATGGAATACGAGATAAAGAAGAATGATTTGATTATCCTAATGCCGGGCACTATCATACAACTCAATGAACAAAAAGAAAAAGTGCGGCTTTGTTTCGTAGGCTTCTCCGCTCATTGTGTCAACGGCATCAACCTGCTGCAAGCTACTATGGGGTCATTCTCCAAAATATGGGACAACCCTATTATCAATGTCAACGATACTGTAGCCTCTTATTTTATAGATTATTTCGCACTACTGACGCGTATATCCATTGCACACCCCACCAGCACAGCTATGGGACAAAGTGTACTTCACAGCATTTTGCTTGGGATAAATACTCTCTATGCCCGTCGTCCGCAAAACATTCTTGCCAAAAGCCGTAAAGAGGAAATTTGCCATAAGTTTGTACAACTGGTTATCGAGAACTATATGACCGAACGTCGTGCCCAGTTCTATGCCGACAAATTAGGAATTTCATTGCAGCACCTCAGTACCACTGTAAAACAAGTAACTGGAAGGAACGTGCTTGATATCATTTCACATGTAGTCATCATCGACGTCAAGGCACGGTTGAAATCTACAGATATGACTATCCAGGAGATAGCCTATTCACTGAACTTCCCCAGTGCCTCTTTCTTTGGAAAGTACTTCAAGAGGCACATGGGAATGAGTCCGTTGGAATATAGAAATAGTTAGTACCTCAGTCGAAGGCTATTCAATACCACCGATACACTGGAGAACGCCATAGCCGCACTTGCCAGCATAGGGTTCAGCAATAATCCATTGATGGGGTAAAGCAGTCCTGCTGCAATAGGAATACCTATCAGGTTGTAGATAAATGCCCAAAACAGATTCTGATGAATCAAACGTACAGTTTGCCGGGAGAGGTTGAACGCTTTCGGCAATAGTAACAGGTCCGAAGTCATAAGGGTTACCATTGCTACATCCATAGCAATATCAGTTCCTTTACCCATGGCAATGCTGACATCGGCACAAGCCAAAGCCTGTGAGTCATTGATTCCATCGCCTACCATCGCCACCGTCTTTCCTTGAAGCTGGAGCTGACGGACAAACTCTTCCTTATCATCCGGCATAGCATCAGAAATGTATTGGATATTGCCCAAGCGTGCGGCAACAGAAGACGCAGTGCGTTCTCCGTCTCCCGTCAGCATATATACATCGATACCCTGAGTACGAAGTTCGCGGACAGCCTCGACGGATGTAGCTTTTATCTGGTCCTTGATAGCTACAATGGCAAGCAGCTCATTCTTACGTCCGAAATAAATGATACTGCAACTATCCGATTCATACTGTGCCAGCATCTCTCCCAATACATCAGTAAGAGCGGCATGATAATCTTTCAATAGTTTATGACTACCAGCCCAATACTCAGTACCCTGATAAGAAACTTTAATCCCTTTTCCGGTAATACTTTCAAAGCTGTCCAAAGCTGCCGGTTCGATATGCTCCTGTTCTTGCAGGGCAGTCACAATAGCAGCTGCCAACGGATGTTCGGATTTAAGTTCGGCAGCCAGAAGAACATCTTTATAGTGCTCCTCCTGCGGCTGTGCCCATAACCATCCGGTAACAGTGGGATGCCCTTCAGTCAATGTGCCGGTCTTATCCAACACCACCACATTCACCTTTCGCATCTGTTCCAGTGCCACAGCATCTTTTATCAGGATATGATGATCGGCAGCTTTACCAATACCTACCATCAAAGCCGTAGGCGTAGCCAACCCCAATGCACAGGGACAAGCAATCACCAATACGGAAACCGCTGATAACATGGCATGGGAAAGCATATCTACACCACCGAAGAACATCCAAATAAAGAATGTCAGTACGGACAAGCCCAATACTACAGGGACAAAGATACCTGTTACCTTATCCACGATACGTTGTACGGGAGCTTTACTGCCCTGTGCTTCCTGCACCATACGGATGATACGCGCCAGCACCGTTTCACTACCGACTTTCTCGGCGCGAATAATGAATGAACCTTTCTGATTGATGGTTCCAGCCAATACGTGCGAACCGGCCTTCTTTTCTACCGGGATAGGTTCACCGCTGATCATACTTTCATCGACATAAGAATCTCCTTCAGTTAAAAAGCCGTCAACGGGAATTTGCTCACCGGGACGTACGCTGACCAAGTCGCCAATTCTCAGCTGTTCCAAAGGAATATCCTCTTCCTTACCATTGCGCACCACACGGGCTATCTTGGGCTGTAATCCCATCAGCTTGCGGATGGCGGTAGAGGTGTTACCTTTAGCACGCTCTTCCATCAGCTTACCAGTCAGTACGAAAGCGATAATAACCACAGCAGCTTCATAATAAACATGAGGCTCCAAGCCACGGCTATACCAGAAATCGGGGAAAAAGGTATTAAAAACACTGAACAAAAAAGCAATGGATGTACTCAGTGCAACCAAGGTATCCATATTACTGCGTCCCAAACGAGCCTGTTTCCAGGCACCGGTATAGAACGGTGTACCGAACAACACCAGTACTGGAATAGCCAATACCATCTGTATTTCGTTGGAATAAGGTACATGCATAAAGACCATGGAAAGCAACAGCAGAGGAATAGCAAATAGCCACGCTCCTATCACCCGCCCTTTCAGGCGACGGTAACGCTTCTGTTGTTCTTCCTCCTGGCGCTCTTCGGCATGATCTTCTTCAATAATGAGGTCATAGCCCGCAGCCAGTACGGCAGCACGAATTTCTCCGGGTGTCAGCTTATCCATCTCGTATGAGACAGACAGTGTATTGGAAGCGAAGTTGACCGAAGCATCCGTAATGCCCACCAACTTGCGAACAGTCTTTTCTACATTATTGGCGCATCCCGCACAATGCATGTTCAGTACGGGAAACGTCTGTTTCTTTAAATTAGCCATATATATTGTTTTTATGATTTATCAAAATTAGCTGATAATTGTACAAGAATGGGAGGAATGATAATATAACAGGCTGAAAGGCTTATATGCCTATTGCAAATTATCATTCAGCCCATACTCATGCAGTAAATAACAATCTCTACAGGCCGATTGTTCGACTACTTCTTATCCTCTTGCTTCGACTCCTTAACGAACTCAGCTTCGTAGTTGAACTTTTTGAAACCAGCTTTCAGTTTGTCTACATTTGTCTTTTCAGCATCGTAGGTAATAGACACAGTTTTTGTTTTCAAGTCTGTAGAGAAATCTTTTACTCCTTTCTCAAATTTAATGTTGTTTTTCACCTTCCGTTCACAGTTTTCGCAATGCATCTGTGAAACTTTAAAAACAGCGGTACGGATATCTTTTGCCATCACTGCTGTTACACTCAATAAAGCTACTACGAGAGCAGCCATCATTCTTCTTGTTTTCATAAATATCTCCTTAGTTATTGGTTAATATTATTTTAGTTACGAGCTACAAGCTACTAGTTTCTTGCCAGATTAAACCTCAACCCGATATATGCCTTAGCACCATGCATCGGTCCCCACACCATGGTAGCATCGAAGTTCTCTCCCCATGGATTAGAGGCATCGATTATCGGATTCTTCTGCTTAAAGTTAGTCAGGTTTTCACCACCAACATAAATAGACCAGCGACGGAAATAACGCGTTACCTGGGCACTAAGTTGCTGGAAGCTGCCATAACGACGTTCCCACGAAAGACTGCCGTCAGCGAGTTCGTAAGGATCGGGCATCCTTCCACCCCCATTCAACTGAAGGGTAGCATCAAACTGCCATAGTCCCAGAGGTGTCTGATAGGAAGCTGTCAATAAACCCTTATACTTTCCGGTAAGTGGTTTCTCCATTAGTTTACCATCGTAGGTGGTCTTTGCATCTGTCAGACGGTAGGCTGCCGTAAGGTTGAAACCTTTGAAAAACGGATAACTTGCCTCTACTTGGAACACATGCGAATAAGAACGTCCATCCAGATTATAAAAGGCCACTTCATGCGGATTACTATCCATATCTACTACTACTTGTTTCAGAAAATCCGTATAGTAATACTCGGCATTCACATTCAACGTCTTACCAAAAACAGGAATGTAAGTAGACACACTCGCTCCGTAATTCCACGCTTCCTCCTGATCCAGATGAGGGGCAATCTTCATTTTACGGCTGCTTGCCAGAAGATAGTTATTCTCCGCCAATACATGATTGGTACGGTATCCCTTACCGGCAGACAAACGAAAATGCAGATACTCATTCGGATTATACTTGACGTGTGCACGCGGTGTAACAAAGAAACCATATTCGCTGCTGTAATCTCCCCGAATACCACCCATCAACATCAACTGATCATTCAGATTGAATGTATACTGGACATACGCTCCCGGAACAGACTCCTTCACAAATTTCTTCGTCAATCCGTCTTCTACCTGGTTTGTCAGCCGGTAATGCTGATCGAAACCATCATAATTGAAACTCAATCCCGTGGATAGACTATGCTGTTTGCTGAACTCCGTTTCAAAAAGCAACGAAGCATAGAAATTGCTTTGATCCACATCATACAGTTTACGTCCGTAAGTGGCATCCTGATTATGCAAAGTTCCTTGCAGAATCAAGGCAAGATTCGTATTCTTTTCTTTATCGAAAATATAAGCATTCTTGGTGAAGGCTTCGTAACGGTTTGTCTGGATGCCTATTTCGTATAGATCATGAGTAGCTGTCTGCCCATGAGCAGTCTGACCACTGTTACGGGTTTCATGCAAAGCCTTTATACCTGCCTGAAATACATAATGATCGCCCATATACGCCCATCGGTTCCAGAAGTTATACTGCTCCACACGCGGAATATCCACAAAACCATCATCATTGGAGTCGTGAGATTTCGTCTCATTTTCATAATGCGCCAGCAAAGAAGTACTCCAGCGCTTCGAAAGCTTCACCGTAGCATCCGCATTAGCTTCATACCGGTTTGTGCTGCTGGCAAAAAGATTTGCCGACACCCAATCCGCTTCCGGCAACTGAGGCTTCTTGAACTCCACATTAATTTGTCCGGTTATAGACTCATAGCCATTCTTCACGGATGAACTTCCTTTACTGACCTGTATACTCTGCATCCATGGTCCTGGTACATATCCTAATCCATAAGGAGCGGCTGCTCCACGGAAATTCGGAATATTCTCAGTCATCATCTGTACATAGGTGCCGGAGAGCCCCAATAGTTTAATCTGTTTGGCTCCCGTAGCAGCATCCGAATAGCTTACATCGACAGAAGGGTTTGTCACAAAACTCTCGCCCAGGTTACAGCAGGCTGCACGTGTCAGTTCGGCACTGCTGATCATATCTTCGTTCATCACACTGGAGCGCAACTTCATGGTACCCATTTTACGGGTTACAATGTTCACTTCACCTAATTCCACTCCTTCACGAAGCACAATCTCAAGTTGCTGATTGCCCTTATCCACATGTACCGTATCATTTTCAAATCCGATAAAGCTAACTACAAGCAGATGGCTGCGGGCAGGTTTATGAATAGAGAAGTTACCATCTTCATTAGTGGTCGCTCCTTCGGTTGTATTTATCCAGAAAACATTTGCACCTGGAATGGGTTCTCCGGCAGTGTCTTTTACAACACCCGTCACTTGCGCCTGCAAGTTCAAGGTTATGGAGAGAAAAAGAAAAATATATAAAAATCTCATTATTCTTAAAATTCTATTAGTTCTTGCAATCATTTTAAATGACCTGCACTGTATTTGCTTCTTATCCGGTCCGTACTTGTTCCGTGTCTATACGCTTGGACTTGGTACGGACTTGGTATGGACTTGATACGGACTTGGTATAGTTAGGGCACAGTGCCTACCCTATTTGAAAGAAATGAAAATCTCTCAAACTTACAGGAGCGGATTCACTCCGTAATAAGGGAATTCTAAATGATGAGAACAGAATAAAGAGCCAAATACCGCCTTGAGCTGTCAGGATGCGGAGGTACATTATAAGCTACCTCCTCCAATTCACCTGTAGGCAAGGAGTATTGGAAATCCGGTAATGCTTCACAGAAAAGTTGAATAACCGGTACAGTTATAACAGGACTTTCGCACGAATACTTCACAAGATTTACCTTATAAAAGGTAGCCGTACAGCCTTCATCCTTACAAGATTTCTCCGGATTATGATAAGATTTGTGACATTTAGCACAACCATTGGTGCAGCATGCCTGCTCTGTGGCACAACGTGCACAACAATAGTGGACAATAGAAACTCCGGCCCCTGCATACACAACCGTCAGGGACAATAATATTGCCAATATGTAGCGAAGTCTCTTCATATCTGAAACAAAGATAGGCAGATAAAAGCATTTATGCCTATTATTTTTTCATTTTTTATATGTTCTATTCGTTTATATGTCCTATATTTGTCGATAGCGAACTGAAACCAGAATGTTGAATTTAACGAAGAAAGTCCAAATGAAAAAGCAATATGTCAGCCTACTTGTCATTCTACTTGCGGCAAGTGGCTTTTTATTTTCTTGTGGTAACACCATGAACAAAAACGCAGGTGCGTTGGAGTTCGACAGTATACAGGTAAACGAGACTGCACACCTGTTCGGAGATACTGCAAAGCCCGGATGTAACATTACCATCAACTTTGCCTATGCCAGTAAATCATCCGACGAGAAACTGAAAGACAGTCTCAACACCTATTTCCTCTCTGCCTGCTTCGGCGACAAGTACATAACGATGACACCCGAAGAGGCTGTAAAAGCTTATAAAGAAACCTATATCCAGGATTATCTGAAAGATCTGGAACCCATGTATGCCAAAGATGAAGCGGAAAAAGAAGATTCAGCATCCATAAGTGCCTGGTACTCCTATTACAAAGGTGTAGAAGGCCATGTACAATATTACAAAAAGAATCTGCTGGTTTACCGCATCGATTACAACGAGTTTACCGGAGGCGCCCATGGCATTTATATGTCCACTTTCCTCAATATGGACTTGCGTACTTTGAGTCCGATACGTCTGGACGATATTTTTGTAGGAGAATATCAGGAAGCACTCACTGACTTGCTATGGAACCAACTCATGGCAGATAACAAGGCCACTACACGCCAGGAAGTAGAAGAAATGGGATATACAAGCACTGGAGACCTGGAACCAACCGAGAACTTCTACCTGAGCGAAAAAGGAATCACTTTCTATTATAATATTTATGAAATCGCTCCCTATGTGATGGGACCGGTAGAAATCACTCTGCCTTATGAAATCATGTCGCATTTACTGAGCGATGAAAAAGGGGTGTTAATTATGAATTCTTAATTATCAAATATTAATTCTATGCAGATTCATAATTCCGGCTCGCAATTAATAATTAATAGTTTATATTTTATATTTAAATAAACATGGAAATCATTCTAAAGTACTTCCCGGACCTCACAGAGACGCAGAAGCAACAATTCGCGTCCCTCTATGACCTCTATACGGACTGGAATGCTAAAATAAACGTCATATCACGCAAAGACATCGAGAATCTGTACGAACATCATGTACTCCATTCACTGGGTATAGCCAAGGTTACACGCTTCGTACCCGGTACCCATATCATGGATCTGGGAACAGGAGGAGGCTTTCCCGGTATTCCTCTTGCCATCTTATTTCCCGAAGTGAAATTCCACCTTGTAGACAGTATTGGAAAGAAAGTGCGCGTAGCAACGGAGGTAGCCAACAGTATCGGACTAAAAAATGTCACTTTCCGCCATGCCCGGGCTGAGGAGGAAAAGCAGTTATTCGATTTCGTTGTAAGTCGTGCTGTAATGCCGCTTGCCGATCTACTGAAAATCATTCGTAAGAATATCACTCCCAAACAACAGAATGCTTTGCCCAACGGACTGATCTGTCTGAAAGGCGGCGAGCTGGCCAATGAGACTATGCCTTTCAAGAACAAGACTGTGATGTACGATCTGAAAGATTATTTCGAGGAGGAATTCTTTGAAACGAAAAAAGTGGTTTATGTAGCGCCTTAATCACAGAAATAATGACTAACATATACCTATCATGAAAATAAAAAGGTTTGAATTTAATATGTTCCCCGTGAACTGTTACGTTCTGTGGGACGACACCCTTGAAGCTACCGTGATAGACCCCGGTTGCTATTATGAGGAGGAAAAACAAGCGTTGAAGAACTTCATTATCAAGAACGGTTTGAACGTAAAACATCTCCTCAACACACACCTGCATCTGGATCATATCTTTGGAAATGCTTTCATGGTTAAAGAATTCGGTCTGCAAGTAGAAGCTAATAAGGCCGATGAATTCTGGATTGATGAAGCTCCGAAACAAAGCCGTATGTTTGGCTTTCACTGGAACGAACTGCCTGCACCAATAGGGCACTATTTACATGATGGAGACATCATCAGTTTTGGAAATACAACACTGGAGGCTATTCACGTACCGGGACACTCACCGGGAAGCCTTGTTTATTACTGCGCTGCAGATCACTGCATGTTCTCCGGAGATGTACTCTTCCAAGGTAGCATCGGTCGTGCCGACCTCACCGGCGGCAACTTCGACGAACTGAAAGAACATATTTGCAGCCGCCTGTTCGTATTGCCCAATGAGACAATAGTCTATCCCGGACATGGTGCTCCGACTACTATCGGCATTGAAAAGGCAGAAAATCCATTCTTCAGATAAACTTAAAAAAACAGATACTACCATGAAAAGCGACCTATTAGCTTGCCGCCACATCGGCATTAGCGAGAAAGATGAAGAGAAAATGCTCCGGAAAATTGGAGTCGGCAGTTTGGATGAGTTGATAGATAAAACCATTCCTGCCAACATTCGGCTGAAAGAGCCATTAGCACTCCCCGAACCCATGACAGAATATGAGTTCGGCCAACACATCACCCGATTAGCGTGCAAAAACAAACTTTACACTACGTATATCGGCCTCGGCTGGTATAATACCATCACCCCCGCCGTTATCCAACGGAATGTATTTGAGAATCCCGTATGGTATACCTCCTATACTCCCTACCAGACAGAAGTTTCACAGGGACGCCTCGAAGCGTTGATGAACTTCCAGACAGCAGTCTGCGACCTAACAGGTATGCCTCTTGCCAACTGTTCCCTGCTGGATGAAGCAACAGCTGCGGCCGAAGCCGTCAGTATGATGTATGCCCTGCGTCCGCGCGATATGCAGAAATCCGGTGCAAACGTTGTGTTTGTGGACGAAAAGATTTTTCCACAAATATTGGCAGTAATGACCACACGCGCCATCCCGCAAGGTATCCAGATACGCACAGGTAAATATTCCGAGATGGAAATGACGCCGGACATTTTTGCCTGCATACTGCAATATCCCAATGCAAGTGGAAATGTGGAAGATTACCGCACCTTTGTAGAGAAAGCTCACGCTGCCAACTGCAAAGTGGCTGTAGCCGCCGATATTTTGAGTCTTGCCCTACTCACACCTCCGGGAGAATGGGGAGCTGACATTGTATTCGGTACTACGCAGCGTCTCGGCACACCAATGTTCTACGGTGGACCGTCTGCCGGTTATTTTGCTACACGTGACGAGTACAAGCGTAACATTCCGGGACGTATCATTGGCTGGTCAAAAGACAAATACGGAAAGTTGTGTTATCGTATGGCCTTGCAAACCCGTGAGCAACATATCAAACGTGAAAAAGCCACTTCAAATATCTGTACCGCACAAGCGTTGCTGGCAACGATGGCAGGTTTCTATGCCGTATATCATGGACCGGAAGGCATTCGCACTATCGCCGAACGCATTCACAGCATTGCGGCATATCTCGAAAAGAACATCAACAAGCTGGGATACAAACAAGTGAACGAGCAATACTTCGACACCCTACGTTTTGCATTGCCTGATACTGTATCTGCACAACAGATACGTACCATTGCCTTGAGTAAAGAAGTTAACTTGCGCTATTTCCACAATGGAGATGTAGGTATGAGTATCGATGAAACAACAGATGTATCTGCTGCCAACATCCTGCTCTCCATTTTTGCCATTGCCGCCGGTAAGGATTGGACAAAAGCAGAAGATATTCCCGTAAACAGTACTATCAGCAAGGCTCTGAAACGTCAGAGTTCTTATCTGACCCATGAAGTGTTCAATAAATATCACACAGAAACGGAAATGATGCGTTATATCAAACGCCTCGATCGCAAGGATATTTCCCTTGCCCACTCCATGATTTCCCTGGGTTCCTGCACCATGAAGCTGAACGCTGCGGCGGAAATGCTGCCCCTCAGTCGTCCGGAATTCATGTGCATGCATCCGCTTGTTCCCGAGGACCAGGCAGAGGGCTACCGTGAATTGATAAACAATCTCAGTGAAGAATTGAAAGTCATCACAGGCTTTGCAGGCGTCAGTCTGCAACCGAATTCCGGTGCGGCAGGTGAATATACAGGGCTTCGCGTTATCCGCGCTTATCTGGAAAACATCGGTCAGGGGCACCGCAATAAAATATTGATTCCCGCTTCAGCCCATGGCACCAATCCGGCATCTGCCATCCAAGCCGGTTTTACTACTGTGACTTGTGCTTGCGACGCACAGGGTAATGTGGACATGGATGATCTTCGTGCCAAGGCGGAAGAAAACAAAGACGACCTTGCCGCACTGATGATTACCTATCCTTCTACTCACGGTATTTTTGAAACAGAAATCGTAGAAATCTGCCGCATCATCCATGAATGCGGAGCACAGGTATATATGGACGGCGCCAACATGAATGCGCAAGTAGGTCTGACAAATCCCGGCTTTATTGGCGCCGACGTTTGCCACCTGAACCTGCACAAGACATTTGCTTCGCCTCATGGTGGCGGTGGTCCGGGCGTAGGTCCTATCTGCGTTGCAGAACATCTCGTCCCATTCTTGCCAGGACATCCGCTGTTCGGCAATCCTGCCAATACTGTATCTGCCGCCCCATTCGGTAGCGCCGGTATTTTGCCTATCACTTACGGATATATCCGTATGATGGGTACGGAAGGATTGACACGTGCTACCAAAATCGCTATTCTCAGCGCTAATTATCTGGCAGCCTGTCTGAAAGATACGTATGGCATCGTATATCGTGGCGCTACAGGTTTCGTAGGCCATGAGATGATATTGGAATGCCGTAAGGTTCACGAAGAAACAGGTATCAGCGAGAATGACATTGCCAAACGATTGATGGATTATGGGTATCATGCTCCTACCCTCTCCTTCCCTGTTCACGGTACACTGATGATAGAGCCTACGGAAAGCGAAAGCCTCAGCGAGCTGGATAATTTCATTAATGTAATGTTAAACATCTGGGAAGAAATTCAGGAAGTGAAAGAAGGCAAAGCAGATAAGGAAGACAATGTTCTGATAAACGCTCCGCACCCCGAATATGAAGTGGTTGCCAACAACTGGGAACACAGCTATACTCGGGAAAAGGCGGTTTATCCGATAGAAAGTGTACGCGAAAACAAATTCTGGATAAACGTAGCGCGTGTGGATAACACGCTGGGCGACCGTAAGCTGTTGCCGACGTGCTACGGATGCTTTGAATAAACTCTCTTGGTGTATGCGGACGAATAAATATTCGTCCGCATATATATAATGATGTTGCTCCTAACGATTCATTGCTGAAATACGAACTACTTGCCATTCGTGCCCACCTTCATCAAATAAATGACAGTCTGCAAAAAGTGGGAAACGGCATCATCATGGCTTATGGCCGACAGTCGAACCTATATCTTGCTCTCAATATGTACGACCGGGCATTGGAACTGGAACCGTCTGGCTTGCCGTTACTCCATTCAGAAGGACAGTTTCGAAAAGCACACCTTACAATAGGGAGATGGCGAAAATATAAAATAGAAAATCTTTGCTTTCTGCCCCAAAAGGCATACCTTTGCGGAAGTGTCACGAGTACTAACCGAAGAAATGAGCATCACCCGGAAAAAGAAACAAAACGGACTTTTCTACACAAAAGCCGAAGAGAGAATAAATACCCTCTCGCACGCCGCAGGCATCCTGATGGGAGTTGTTGTCGGCACGATATTTCTCGTAAAAAGCTATCAGAGTGGAAACTTCTGGGCTGTATTCGGCATCTGGCTCTACCTCTTCGGCATGCTCGGCTCTTACGTTGCCTCTACTCTCTACCATGCGCTGAAATACCATAATCCCTGGAAAAAGCGGTTGCGGAATTGGGACCATGCGGCTATCTACTGGCATATTGCGGGCAGTTATTCACCCGTCACACTCATTGCACTGCGGAGCGAAGGCGCTTGGGGATGGGGACTATTCGGTTTTGTCTGGTTGTGCGCTATCATCGGCACTATCGCGAGTTTCCGCAAAATGGAGGAACATAGCAATGTGGAAACAATCTGTTTCATCGTTATGGGGCTGTCCGTACTGGTTGCCTTCAAACCTCTATATGCCGTTGCCGCAGGAACGTGCTACTGGATGATCGGTGAGGGCATTTGCTACATCACCGGAGCGGTGTTCTACTCTTTCCGGCAACGTTATATGCATTCTATATTTCATTTCTTCGTATTGGGAGGATCAATATGCCACATGATGGCGGTGTGGTTGATTTTATAAAAACGGACAGTCAAAATGAACAAGCTAACAGACATAATCAAACGTTACGGCATAATAGGATGCCTGTACAAAACAATCTTTAAAGTCGTGAGAATGCTGGGTATTACTTACATTAAGTACTTAGCATACTTCAAAGAGCTTCCCGAAACCATAGATACCGACACATTAGTACAGTATCACAAAATGACAATGGATGACTTCAGAAAGCAAATGAAATTCGATGGGAAGTGGTTTAATAATCGCAAGTTGAAACAAATTGAAAGGTTTATTGACCAACCGGGATATTCATACTACGGAATCTACGATGGCGATAACCTGATATGTTATGGCGCAATCTCAACAAATCACGACAACTTCATAAACAGAAAGATGGATCCGAATACAGCTTATCTGTTTGACGACTATACCAACCCCTATCATAGGGGAGAAGGATTACATCGGAAAATAATCGCCATAAGAGAGTATGAAGCACGGAAACAAGGTAAATCCGTCACTTTTGCCTATGTACAATCCTCAAACCGCGCCTCGGCGAAAGGCTTCAAACGTTGCGGATATGTAGCCAGAATAAAACTTATATATAAACAAATTGGGAAAAACAGACCTTTTAAAAGGAAATTCATTGAATTGTAAAAGTTACAATAGTCGGCATACCACTACGACAAGACTTCGCTGACTGCTAAAATATATTAATTAATCTCTCCCTTCCTTGTTTTTCTCCTCAGTTTCCCCTACGTTTGCAGTGTTGTACATCAGTGCAACACTTAAAAAACTATGATAAAGATAGAAAACATAAGCTACGGCTACAAGTCTAACCATCCTATTTTCAATGATATATCTTTGGAGATAGGCAACGGAATATATGGACTTCTGGGAGAGAACGGTGTAGGTAAAACCACACTGATACATCTCCTTTGCGGACTACTTTTTCCTTGGAAAGGAGAATGCAGCATTGATGGGATGAATCCGGCAAAAAGAGAACCCGCCTTATTGAGCCGCTACTTCTTTCTACCCGAAGAAATGCAGATGCCTTCCGAAAGCATTTCCGCTTTTGCCACACGGCATTCCGCTTTCTATCCTCACTTCAACCACAAAGAGTTTGAACAGAATCTTGAAGAACTGAAGATTGACAGGAAACAGAAGTTATCCGCAGTTTCTTATGGTCAGCAGAAGAAGGCGATGCTGGCGTATGCCTTTGCACTGCATACCCCGCTCCTGATACTCGACGAGCCTACAAACGGACTGGACATCACATCCCGACAAGCCCTGAAACGTATCATCAGCCGTAGCATAGATGATGACAGCACGCTGCTCATCTCCACCCATCAGGCACACGACTTCGAGAACCTGCTGGATCACCTCATCATCCTCGGCGAAGGCGAAATCTTGCTGAACCGTTCGTTGGACGAAATCAGCCAGCGCCTCCTCTTTGCCCGGACAGACAGTCTGCCCGAAGACAGCATTTACAGCGAACAGGAATTACCCGGATATTTCTCCGTGTTGCCTAATGAAGAGGAAGAAGAAAATACACCGGATATAGAACTGCTGTACAAGGCAGTGCTGCAAGTACCGGAAAAGATAAAAATGATAATTTATCGAAATGAAGAATGAAGAATGAAGAATGAAGAATTACCTTTCGGCATGCTTGCATAGCGCAGCCAAATTCTTCATTCTTCATTCTTCATTCTTCATTAAATTATCATTTATAAAATAACAATAAGAAATTATGAATGCAACCTTCAACCTGAAACGTTTCTTCCTGCTGGAACAGTACAAGAAACAGGAAACCGGCCGACACTTGCTTTGGAGTGCCGGCATTGTGCTGGGCATTTGTCTTCTCTGCATGATGTATGATATCAACAAAGGCTCAAGCTATTACATCGAACATACACAGGCTTTCTCCCTCAGCCGCTACGTGCTGTGGTTTCTCTGCATCGCCCCCTGCCTGTTGGAGATAAATATCACCAAACAGACCTCCACTCTATACCTGTTGATGCCCGCTTCCGTTTTTGAGAAGTTCCTGCATTTGTGGATGAAATACATACTTATAATCCCGTTATTCTGCATCTTACTGATAGCAGTTCTTAAAGGAATATTCAATCTATCAGGAATCGATTATCTGCAATATTTCGGAAGCCAGATAAAACCTTATATCATTCAAAAAGACCAGATGCTGACATACAGCCTGTTACAAGGTATATTCTTTATCGGATGCATAGCCTTCAAACGCCAGAAGCTGATAAGCTCCTTCATCGTGTTATGCCTCTGCCTCAGTGCCCTGCTAAGTCTTGGCGCATTTACATACTTATGCAGCCCTGCTGACACCAAAGGCTACTGGTTGTCCAATATCATAGCCTATCCTATATATAACTTTCCCATGAGCAGTACAGGAGAAGCCGTCATTGCCTTTTGCAATTATGCTACCCCTGCCTTGTTCACCATCGGCACATGGATATCGAGTTACTTCCTGCTCAAAGAAAAACAACTGTAAGCTATGGACTTCAAGACCAATAAACCGATATACCAGCAGATTGTAGACTTCTGTTTCAGCAAGATACTCACCCGTGAGTGGACGGCGGGCGAACGAATAGTCTCGGTCAGGGAGCTTTCCACGCAGCTTGCCGTGAACTCGCGCACCGTGCTGAAAGCCTACGAATACCTGCAAGCGGAGGACATCATCTATCCCGAGCGGGGCATGGGCTTCTATCTCTCAAAGGATGCCATGAAGAAAGTGATGAAGATACAGAAGAAAGAATTCTTTGAAAACCAGCTTGCCGACCTATTCAGCATTATGGACCTGCTTGGCATCAGCATAGATGAAATAACAGAACGATATAATAAACTTAAAAACAGCAGTTCATGAAGAGATACGCAAAGACAGCATTATGGATTACTTTCGGACTCCTCTTCGTACTCATCATAGTCAAGGTTTTTACGCTGATGTACGAACTGAATTCCGCCGTACAATCCTAACTTTCACCGTCTCAACGAAGAAAGTATAAACAATTGAAATACAATAGATAAAATCTTCCCCAATGGGGAGGAGTGAAATCTGTATCCCTAATTGATTAGTAACCTACTAACAGAAATGAATATGAAAACAAAACTATTTTTACTATTGCTTGTCCTCTGCGTACTCAGTGCGCAGGCACAGAACCTCTCCGTCAAAGGACGTGTCACAGACACTTCTCAAGAGGCGATTATAGCCGCCAACGTATCACTATGGGCCACAGACTCCACCTTGGTGACCGGAGTAACATCGGATGCACAGGGCAAGTTCACTCTCAATAAAATCAAGGCGGGCAATTACCGCCTCGCCATTACTTTCATCGGCTATCAGAGTGAAGTCATCCTGCTGAAACTGAACAACAACCTCGATCTGGGCGATGTACAGTTGCAGGAAGATGCCGTCAGTCTGGGCGAGGTAACCGTATCCGCCAGTAACGTGCTTCAACGGGTGGATCGTCAGATTATCCTGCCCACCGAAAGCCAATTGAAACGCTCGTTCGGTGCCTACGACCTGCTGAACAATCTCGGTATCGCCCGCCTGCAAGTGGACAACTTCACCAACAGCATGAGTGTCAGTGGCGGTGGAGCCGTGCAAACCCGCATCAACGGCATCAAGGTGACAGACAAGGAAATAGCCGCCATCAGAGCCAAAGACGTGCTGCGCGTGGAGTTCATTGAAGACCCCGGCAAGCAATACGGTGACGACGAACTGGGCGCTGTGGTGAACATCATCCTGCGCCGCCGCGAAACGGGTGGTGTGGTAAACTTCCAGCTTTCCGACTCACCCCATACCCTGTGGGGAGAGAATTTCCTGAGTGCGAAGTTCAATTACAAAAACTCCGAATGGGGCATCGACTACTTCAACAAGAACGGCAAGTATCACAGCCGCCTCGAATCTCACGAAACCTTCCACCTGGGCGACCGTACCATCGACCGCATCAAGGAAGGTATCGAAGACGAATCCCCCGCACTCAGTTTCATCAACAACCTGAACCTGACATACAATCTGACGAAAGCGGACAAGTATGTCTTCAACGCCATCTTCCGCAATAACCTCAACAACGCTCCTTACCAGAACGAGCTGAACCGGATGTGGGCAGTAGGCAGCACGGAGTCTATCTATTCATACGTCAATAACCACACATCCAGCTATTCTCCGGCACTCGACCTTTACTTCCAGCATACCCTGCCCCATCAGCAAAGCATACAGATGAATGTGACGGGAACGCTTATCCACACCAAGAACAACCGTAAATATAAGGAGTACAAGGACGAGAATGCACCGTTGGCGGATATTCAGACACTGGTGGATGGCGATAAACGCTCTGTCATCGGTGAGGCCATTTATGAAAAGAGCTTCAAGGATGTGAAACTGAGCGGTGGCGCCCGCCACTACCAGATGAGAACGGAGAATGAATACAAAGGCTCCAATCCCACTACTTCGAAAATGGACCAGTCGCAGACTTCCGCTTTCTTTGAGGTGCAGGGCAAGGTGAAGGATTTCAGTTATGCGGGTAGTGTGGGCATGACGCGCGCCTGGTTCAAGGAAAGCAACGAAAGCCATGCTTACTATACCTTCACGCCTACCGTACGATTGAGTTACAATATGAAGAAAGCGGGCTTCCTGCGCTACCGGTTCAATATCAGTCCCGCCATACCGTCGCTTGGTTCGTTGACGGATGTGGAGCAGGCTATAGATACGATACAGATAGTTCGTGGTAATCCGTTGCTGAAAACGTATCAGCAGTTCACGAACTCTTTGTCTTACAGCTATTCGAAGAAGCAGTTCAATGCCAATCTGAGCGTGCGCCACCAGTATTACGACAGTCCCATCATGGAAAGCATCTTCGTTGAGGACGGGAAACTGATATTGAAAGATGAAAACCAACGGTCATTCCAAAGCCTAAATGCGGAACTGATGGTAGGCATCAACGGCGCAACGCTCTTCGGGCTGAAAGATTTCCTGACGCTTTATGCTTCGGGAGGATATACCCGCAATTGGTCGGAAGGCTTGACATACAGTCACACGTACGATGAATTTTATTACAGTGTGATGGCGCAATTGCAATACAAAGGTTTCTCACTGCTCGGGCAGTTCCGGAAGGTGCAGAATAACTTCTTTGGTGAAACCATCAAGAAGAATGAGAATCAGACCGCATTTATGGCGATGTATGCCAAGCAAAACTTTCAGGCAGGGATTGGTGTTCTGTTTCCTTTCACCAATAATTATAAGGTGGGAAAAGAACGTATCAGTGAGGTAGCGCCTTTCCGTTCGGAAACTTTTGTAAAAGAAACGGGACAGATGTTCATACTCCGCGTAGGCTATACGTTTGAGTTCGGCCGCAAACACAAAGCCGGTAACAAGGGATTGAACAATAGCGATACGGATAGCGGTATCATTGATATGCAGAGATAAATGAAGTAAATTCTTATCGGAATATAGCTTCATTTCAACCCGCTTTGTGAAAAGAGGGAGCCCACAGGGCGAGGCGGCGGAATTATACGAAATTGCTTCATGTATAATTCATTAATTACCTGACTGCCGCCTCCCCTGCGGGCATTTTTATGAATACCTTCTTTGCTGTATAGTGGGGAAAGAAAACGGCAAGAGTGATTCGCTACATCAACGATGGGTAAACATATGAAGAAAAGTCTTTTCGTTATTGTTATGACTTTTCCTCATATTGTCTTTTATCCAATACTTATTCGTCCATCGGCTCCCGATTTACCCCGCAGCTTCGCATGGCTTTTCGGCACTTTACAGATGCTTTCATAATCAATTAGGAAACAGGCAATTGGAGTTTTCTACCCATAGGAAACGAGCGTTCCCACAAGGAGAAACTGTCGTTCCCACTAAAGGGAACTGGAGTTCCCATTAAGGGAAACCGGAGTTCCCACGAGCAGTAACGGAAGTTCCTATCGGCAGAAACGAACATAACAGGGGAGATAACGGGGTTGAAAAAGGGCTACACCATTCAGCAAAAAGGGTGTAGCCATATGCCCAAAAGGGTGTAACCATGTACTTAAAAGGGTGTAGCCCTATCGGATATAAGGCTATTTTTATCCAAAACATGGAAAAATCTTCTTCTGAAAGAAGTTTTATCCGCTACATTTCGAAGCATTCCAATCATTCTCTTAAAGTCCATTTGATTGAAATTTAACCATATACAAACGTATGGAAGCATTTACAGGAATATCACCATACAACATTCCTTTCATTCTCCCCAAATGCTTTCTTTTTGCATTTTCATCATACGGATTCCCTGCATTCTTTTCCATCAAGCTCCGCAAGATGGCAAAACATTCAATCCAGTCATCTTTATCCCATACCTCTATGCAGGACAACAGATGACAAATATATTCAGCATACGAAAGTAAATATAGAGAACAAGGGAACGTTCAGTATCACTTAATAACCGTCACAGTGCCTTCCGCCAGTTTCTTCTCCTTCACCGGAGCGGCAGCGGCGTAACCTAAAGCGGCACAACCATATACGCGGTGGTTTTCGGGGATGCCCAGCTTCGTAAGGAAAGCACGCACATCAGGATCATCACAAGTTTGCCCCAACTGGTTTATCCAGCAGGAACCGATGCCGAGAGACTTGGCTGCAAGGAAAATATTCTGCATGGCACAGGCACAATCCATGCTTGCCCACCACTGTGTCGGTTCGTTGGAAACAATGACGAGTGTAGGAGCATGATAATAACAACAATACGTCTGGCTATGTCCGCGTTCCTGCAAACGGGGTTCATCGCTCTTGGCAAAAGCGCCTTTAATCTTTTCGTTCAGTTCTTCCAATACAGCTTCATTCTGAATAGCGGTGAAATGCCACGTCTGGAGTCCCATACCACTGGGGGCATAGGTTGCCGCTTCCAGAATGGCAGTTAAATCTTCCTGCGAAATCTGTTGTTCCGTATAAGCGCGCACACTGCGACGCGACTTGATGGTCTTTAAAATCTCATTCATACTCATTATTTTTTTGTCAACCCAATCTTTACATTCAGTCTGAAATAATACACGCCGTTCTCTTTTTCAAGGAAACCGTACTTATCCTTATCTACCGAGCCTTTCTCGAAACGAGTGTTCTGATATAAGAAATCGGCAAATACCTGGCGCTCCGATTTATGATAACAAAGCACCTCCCCTTCCGCATTTACCAGCAGAATACCTTCCACGGCTGAGTCCGTACCATTATAAATCTTTGCCGGACGCATGCCCAAAGCAAGTGCCAACAAAAACTGTTTCATCTTAAACTCATAGAAACCATGTTTGTTTATCAGTTCATCTTTTATCTTCAGAGGATTTATCTCTTTGATACGCTCCGTCAGTTCGCTGACACGGGAAATGCCGTCGAGGTGCATCATGCGCACCATCTCCGCCAACATACGGGGGAAGTGTAAATCAATCATCAGCAGGTTGCAACGGAACACACGGTCCGCCACATCCGAATATTTCAGCACTCCGCCCAGACGCTCAATCATCAGCATACGTTCCGTAACCTCCGTCGGAGATTCCGGCAAAGCATTCACCTTGTTCACCGTAGGCGTAGCAAACTTGATGCCCGATTGTTCCAGTTTCAGGTTTGCCGTGCGTCCGCCATCCAGCAACGGGTTCATCGAACTGAGGCGGCAACGGACATTAAATCCCGTCAACGGTGCTTCAGCGTGCCAGAAGGCAACAGAGAAATCCGTGCGGTCTTCCGTCTTCGCCTCCAAATCGTAGATATTGATGGCATCCAGAAAACCTTCCAGACCTTCAGGAACTTCAATCGTATCAGAACCGGCAGTCGTTTTCAGCAATTCAAGTATAATCTCTGCCGCCCCGCCAAAGTCTTCGCGGGGAATGTTCTGTTCTTCCTTGTCAGCCACAGTAAACGTCCCCGTTTTCTCCACCGTCCCGCTGACGATACGGATATTTTCCTGTTCTATATAATAACGGCGCGTGCCGTCATGCTCTTCCCTTTGTACCATCGCAATGGGCCAGCACTTTGCTTCATCCTTCCGAACTTGCGGTGTGCCCAATGAAACCTTTCCGTCTGCCAACAGGCGAAAGAATGTGTAGAGTTCGCCCAACTCACGCTTTGTTGCTTCGAATGCCATATATCTATATATTATTTATAAGTGCGCACAAAGATAAGGAAATCCATACAAAAAAAGTGAATGGACAAACTATTTCCATGCGCAAACGTTTTATTTGAAACGTATAACATTAAAAAAACAATGATATGGAAACAGAAGAAAATACAGTAGCCATCACGGCTACACCCAACGGACCTTTTATTGTAGAAGGCAATTTCAAACTGATAGACCGGGAGGGAAAAGCAGAGGTACGAAAAGGAAGAATCGCCTTGTGTCGCTGCGGACGCTCTTATAAACAACCCTTCTGCGACGGGACGCACAGGAAAATCCACTATAACGATTTATCTCTGAAATAGACGTTCCGGAGGAATTTTCTCCGGGGAGCTGAGACATTACGCATCCTCTTCAAAGCGCAATGTCTCGACTTTCTCCAGGCGTGCCTTCAGCTTCGGCATCATCGACTTACGGATGCGAAGCGCCATGCGGCAATCCATATCGTACGACTGTTCCAGTATTTCCGGCTCCTCCTCCTTGACAATGCGCATCACGTCATTCATAAAAGGGTATTCAAACAGGAAAGCCACCGTCTCATCCACCGTCTTTTCTATAATCTCGGCAGCAGCTATCGCTTCGGCGGCAGCAGCTTTATAAGCTACAATCAGTCCGCTCGTCCCCAACTTGATGCCACCGAAGTAGCGGACCACGATAATCAGTATATCGGTCAGTTCATTGGAGTTAATCTGTCCCAGGATAGGTTTTCCTGCCGTACCGGAAGGTTCTCCGTTATCATTGGCACGGAAATCCTTGCGCTCGGCTCCCAACATATAGGCGTAGCAGACGTGACGGGCATCGTAATATTTCTTCTGATAAGTTTCCAGATGCGATTTTACCTCATCGACAGTACGCACAGGCAAAGCGATAGCAATGAATTTGCTACGCTTCTCGGTATAAATCCCTTCGGCAGGGGCGTTTATGGTTTTGTAGGTATCTTCACTCATGCTGCAAAGATACGTATTCTTATCGTTATGAGAAAATAGTTTCTAATCCTCTCTCTTTTTCAGACGAAACGGACAGAGTTTAAAAGTTTTTTTTGTAAATTTGTCAAAACAGAACCGCATTCAATAGAAAAACTTCTGATTATAAGTATGTATCAGGGCCTCATACTTACAATCTTAGAATGCAAGGTCCTCCCATAAGTAACATTTATCACTATGAACAACAAGCTGTTTACCTTTCTCGACCCTCTGCTGGGTTACATCGACAACGGACGTTTCTTCCGTGAACCTTTCCGTTGGCTTTATGTCATCTTTGCTGTACTAAATCTGCTATTTCCTATTGCAATCCTGGTGAAAGTCATCGACACGGGGTTCTTCAAGTTCGCCGAGGGGAAAGCAATCTTTGCTTTTATTCTGATATTTATTATCCTTTGCGGTGGTGCATGGGGCAGCTATCTGCTCTGGATGAACCGGAAAAACAAACTGAAAGAAGTCATCCAGGAAGACAACGAATTCATTGCTATCCCTGTAGTATCCCATCTGACACAGACAGTGGGTGAATGGCTCGGACTTTATATCGGTGTTGTTGGCACACTTTGCTCACTGATTATCGCACTCTTGGCAGCAAACGAATTACAATACGTCATGCCGGTATCTACAGGCATTTTCTTCCTCATGCCGATATACGGTTTCCTGATTGTTGTATTTGCACGCCTGCTTGCTGAACTGTATCGCGCTTTGGCAGTTATTGCCAACAATACCAAGAAATTGACAAAGACGGAAGCTAAGACCGAAGCCAAACTGGAAGATATAGAAGATATAGAGGAAATCTAAATACATGAAGAAAGTAGTCATCGCCATCGACTCCTTCAAAGGATGTTTATCCTCGGCAGAAGCAGGAAAAGCTGCTGCTGAGGGTATTCGTTCTGTATTCCCGGAGTGTGAAATTCTGTCTCTACCTATAGCCGATGGCGGCGAAGGAATGCTGGATGTGCTGATTGCAGCAACCAACGGACGTGAAGTGCAGATTTCTGCCCACAACCCTCTCATGGAATGGCACGATACTTACTACGGCATTTCGGAAGACGGGAAAACGGCCTTTATAGAAATGGCAAGCATCAGCGGGTTGCCTCTGGTTCCGCCGGAGAAAAGGAATCCGATGCTGACCACCTCCTACGGAACGGGAGAACTGATTCGTGATGCGTTGGAACGTGGTTGCCGCAACTTCATCATCGGCATTGGCGGCAGTGCGACGAATGATGCCGGGCTGGGAATGTTACAGGCCTTAGGTTTCCGGTTTCTGGATAAAGAAGGGAAGATATTGGAAACTGGTAACGGAAAAATTTTAATGGAAGTTGTTTCCATAGATACAAGTTTCGTCCACCCTGATTTAAGAACTTCCCATTTTACCGTTGCCTGCGACGTACAAAATCCATTTTATGGTCTGGAAGGCGCCGCATATATCTTTGCTCCTCAGAAGGGAGCGGACCGGAAAATGGTAGAGACGCTGGATGCAGGCATGAAAAACTTTGCAGAAGTCATCTTCCACAAAACGGGAAAAGACATTTCCAATCATCCCGGAGCAGGTGCCGCCGGTGGTATGGGGGGCAGTTTGCTGGCTTTTCTGAATGCAGAATTGAAACCGGGTATACAGTTGATGCTGGAGACTCTTGATTTCAGCAATAAAATAAAAGGTGCTGATTTGATTATCACCGGCGAAGGAAAGGCCGACAAACAAACATTAATGGGGAAAGTTCCTTCCGGCATACTTGACAAAGCTCGCAAACAGAAAATTCCGGTTATACTGATAGCCGGTAGCGTAGAAAATGCAGACGACCTGCATCGGGCGGGATTTCGGGGAGTATATTCTATCAATCCACCATCCATAACGTTGGAGCAGGCCATGCAACCGGAAGTTGCACGCGCAAATATCTCAGAAACGGTGGTAGAGATTTGTCGTTCCTTCTAAAATTTATCTTTCAATGGTCTCCTGATTACAGCTTACGTATCACTTTGCGACAGCGTTTCACTTCCCGTTCCGTCAGTCCGGAATGTTGCTTCGTTCCGCCTTTCTCAATGGCAGAGATGACTTTGAATCCACTCCATTTCAGAATTTCCTTTAGTGCTTTCACCACTCCCCTTGACTGATTAAAAAGAATATTGAAAGGATACGGGGTGGTGCAAGTACTGACGATAACGGCCTTTTTTCCTTTATGCAGCCCGATAGGAATGCCTCGCGATGTCTCTCCCATCATTCCGTAAACGATGCGGTCGAACATTACTTTCAGTTGTCCGGGCAAATTCCCCCAATAGCAGGGAGCACCGATAATCAAGGCATGAGCCTCTTCTATCTGTTTCAGTACGCGCTGTGCATCATCTTCCGGCAGGCAACATTTCAGTTTCTCACGGCAACTCATGCAGCCGATGCAAGGACGGATTGCCAGATCGGCAACTCTCACGACGGTTACTTCGTCGCCATTGTCTTTTGCTTCTGTTTCCATAAGTTGAAGCATCTTTGAGATATGGCCTTGCTTGCGGGGACTTCCGTTAATAATCAGAATTTTCATGATGACATGATTATGCGATTCCTAATAGCTGAACTTCAAACACCAAAGTGGAGAAAGCGGGAATAGGACCGCTGCTACGTGTTCCGTATCCCATTGTGTAAGGGATATAGACTATCCAATGGTCACCTACATGCATTCGTTGCAGGGCTATCTGCCAACCTTCGATAACTTGGTTCAGACGAAATGCTTCAGGACAATTGCGCTTCCAGGAGTTGTCAAATTCACGACCGTTTATCAAGGTGCCTTTATAGTGCACAGTCACAATGCTATTTAAACGGGGAGTATTATCACCGTTGCCGCTTTCCAATACACGGTAGAGGATTCCGCAAGGTAGTTCTTTGATTTCTTCTTCTGCACGCAACGCTTCCAAGTATTGCTCATTTTGCAGTTTATATTCTTCTTTTCGTCCCATATACTCAAACTTCTTATTGCTTTTTGTACAACAAAAGTACAACATTTATATCGTCCCGCAAAAAATAGACGAAGCTCATAGCTGCATTTTGGAGTTTATACGAATAAGGAGTATCTTTGCCCCATGAAAAAATTAGTTATCGTCGGATGTGGACGACTCGCCGGAATAGTTTCGGATGCAGTTGTCAATGGCTTGTTGCCTGAATATGATTTAGTGGGTGTATACTCTCGTACAGCAGAAAAAGCTGAACGTATCGTTGCCAAAATGCAGCAACATGGAAAAACATGTATGGCTTGCACAACCATAGAAGATTTACTGGCACTGAAGCCCAATTACTTAGTGGAAGCAGCCTCCCCTGCCGCCATGAAAGAACTTGCCCTGCCTGCATTGAAGAACGGGACTTCTATCGTCACCCTTTCTATCGGCGCACTGGCAGACACAGCTTTTTATCAGGAAGTGATGAAGACAGCCCAAGCAAATGGCACACGTGTTTATATCGTCTCCGGGGCTACCGGCGGATTTGATGTGCTGCGCACAGCCTCTCTGATGGGAAATGCAACCGCCAAGTTTTTTAATGAAAAGGGTCCTAATGCTTTGAAAGGAACTGCTGTATATGATGAGGCTCTGCAAACCGAACAACGGGTTGTCTTCTCAGGCAATGCAACCGAAGCCATCGCCATGTTCCCTACCAAAGTTAATGTAGCCGTTGCCGCCTCACTGGCTTCTGTCGGTCCCGAAAACATGCAAATGTCCATGCAATCCACCCCCGGATTTGTGGGAGATACGCAAAGAGTAGAAATAAAGAATGAGCAGGTACATGCCGTAATCGATGTGTACAGTGCCACGGCTGAAATAGCAGGGTGGTCTGTGGTGAACACCCTGCTCAATATCACATCACCGATTGTATTCTTCTGATTCGATTACCTGATATATTCCTTTATATTGGCAAGCACTTTCTCGCTCAGGCGGTCAAACGCCTGACGGGTGCGGCCAGTGGATACTTGCATGCAACGGACATGGGGATGACTCAAAAGTTGCTCTCCACCCAAAGCTCCCACCGTATCACAAAAACAAAGATTGTCACCTTCCAGCCACTTGACAAATGCCGGTTCGTCCCATGCCGGGGATAATCCGGTATTGAACAGAATCTTCTTGTTTCCCAGTTGTCCGAACTCCGCCTCATGCAACAAAACCGTGTTCTTATTGAGGCAACAGAAAACAACCTCACTCTGAGCAAGAAGTTCGTTCAACGGCAGGAAACGATATCCTTTAGCTGCCGCCTCCTGCTTCTCGCTACGGGCAAAGTAGGCAATCTCCGCACCGAAAAACTTCAATGCATCCGCTATCATGCCACCGGACTTACCCAGACCCACAACACCAACTTTCAGCCCGGTAATCTCGCGCGGCATATCTTCCCATGATTCCTGACCAAACCCATGCAGACAACGCACCAACTCACTGACCACATATTCCACCACACCCTCGTCGCCATAATCGCGGATACCGGTTACGATTATTCCCCGTTCATTGGCATAGCGGATATCCACGTTGGCGCTTTCGGGAGAGTACAACGAACAACACATCCCGATATATTTAATATCCGTACACTCCTCCAACACCGCACGGTTTATCCGGGAAGTATAACTCAGGAGCACAGCATCGGCATCTCCGATGCGGGCTATAATTTCCTCATCTCCTGCCGGAATATCAGGATACATCACAACTTCATCTGCATACGAGTGCAGTTCTTTTTCTGCTGACGGAATCAGACTTACAGGTTCTATTGCTACAAGTTTACGAAACATAGTTTTTTTGATTTTAGAAACGGCGAAGTTAACAAAAAGAGTGATATAAAACAAAAAGAGCTGCCATCGATGATACGTGACAACTCTTTCTTACTATCTTTACGACAATACTTCTTCTTGTTTTTATGCGGACGGTCTTTTGCAATCCAACGCCCCCCATTGCGTTCCAGCTCTATCGAGCGGTTCGCTTCCTTGAATGCCGATAGGACATCCCTGCGTTTCTTCGTTTTCATTGTTCTATAAACTTTAAATGCGTTGCAAAGATAGTCAATTAAAACGAAACTATCCTCTGCTGCCCAAGCTATTCTTATCCGGATTTATTTCAGAAACCATGTTGCGCACTTCTTTCTTATCGACTTTGGAATATAAACCCAATTGTCGTCCTGGTAATGTTTCTTCAGCACTTTTTTGTATCTTGCTCTTATTTTCGAGAGCTTTTTCTTCTTTTTTATCCATATTCTTATCTGGTTAGGTTATTTACTAATATAGTAACACACGGAGAATCCTTAAGGTTCTCTCTTAACGCAAAAAAGAGTTGCCAATGACTGACAACTCTTTTTTATCATAAGAAAATTCCTAAATTCCGGCCATTATTTCTTACTGAGCTTCAACTCTGCAATAAAGGCTGTGATAAGCCCAATACCTCCAAACGAAAGCACGCAAGCTCCATAAACCAAAGATACCGTCTCACGATAAACACGCCAGTTGTCCACATCCTTATCCAAGTATCCGGGAATTGCCGAAGTGCAAATTACAAAACCTATCAACAATCCCAATCCCATGCCCACCAGCAGGCATCCTAATTTCAATGCCGAGAAAGAAAAATTGCCATAAAGTTTCGGCATACAAGCCACATCCGGGACATACTTATCCCCCATCTTCTCAATCAGCATCAGGCGCTCCTTCTTACATACAAACAATTCAAACAGTTTGTAAATTCCTAAAGTAATGATTGCCATAATCGTAGGCACCATAATAAAATCCATCATATTCGTTTCGTTTTAAATTAGTATTTTTGTTCCTTTGTACACTTTAGACGCAGGCTTCTTTGTGAGGTTACACATTCTGCGAAAAAAAATATTTCTTTCCGGATTCTGTAACCTTATATAGAGAGTTGCGTCTAAAGAGCAAAATGGAGAATAACGAAACACATATTATCCGACGAATATTGAAAGGAGAAACTGCTCTGTACGAAAACTTCCTGAATCAGTACGGTCAACAGGTATTTTCCCTGATTGCCCGCATCATCTGCAATCAGGAGGATGCCGAAGAGCTGACGCAAGACGTTTTTCTGAAAGCGTTCCAGCACCTCTCCTCTTTCAAAGCCGAAAGTTCTTTCTCCACATGGATATATTCCATTGCTTATAATACGGCTATTTCGGCAGCCCGTAAAAGGAAATTTGATACCTTTGCCATGGATGATACGTTACTCGCCAATATTTCGGAGCAACAGGTTGATGAAACGCTGAACGACGAAAGCGAGGAAATGATTATCAAACTAAACAGAGCCATAGAAAAACTGAACTCTGACGAACGTGCCTTGATTACTCTATTCTACTATGAAGAAAAGACGATGAATGAAACCGCCCTGATTCTGGGCCTGACAGAGAGCAATGCAAAAGTAAAATTGCATCGCATACGCAAAAAGATATATGTACTCATTAAACAAGAGGAAGTATGAACGAAGAACAAAAAGATAAAGGACTGAAAAGAGCCGTAAAAGCGGAAAATGAATTTCGCCTGCCTTCCAACTTTGCTTACCGCACCATGAGGAAGGTGGAAGAGGCTATACGTCTGCGGGAAAAGAAATCGGAACGAAGAACTTTGTTTGCTACGATAGCTGCTTCTGTATTCTTAGTAGGATGTTGCATTGCCGGATTAGCCACTTACTTTGGTGATGTCATCAGGGAGGCCTTCACTCCTACGGAAAACTTGAAACCTGACAATATTCAGATACCGGCATTCTGGGTGCTGATACTTATTACAATTCCGTTGTTCGTCCTGTTCGACCGATGGATGAGAAAACGATATTACAAGCATCATTCTTAAAAAGAAACGAGGATGTCCGTTGAAAGGAACATCCTCGTTTTTCTTTTTCAAATAATAGTTTTAATCCAATTTGTGGATAACCAGTCCCGAACGTAATTTCGGTTCAAACCACGTTGTTTTGGGAGGCATGATGTTGCCCGTATCTGCAATGTCCATCAACTGCTTCATGCTGACCGGATAAAGTGCCAAAGCTACCTTCATCTCGCCACTATCCACCCGTTTCTTCAACTCGCCCAGACCACGGATACCACCGACGAAATCAATACGTTTGTCGGAACGAAGGTCTTTTATACCGAGTACTTCATCCAGAATAAGATTAGAAGAAATGGTCACATCCAGCACGCCAATCGGATCATTATCATTGTATGTACCCGGTTTAGCTGTCAGACTATACCACTTGCCATCCAGATAAAGGGAGAAATTATGCAAACTGGAAGGTTTATAAATATCCGCACCCTTTTCTTCAACCGTGAAGTTCTTGCTGACAGCAGCCAGGAACTGTTCCGGTGTCAAACCGTTCAAGTCTTTGACAACACGGTTATAATCGATAATTGTCAGTTGGTTGGCGGGGAAGCAAACAGCCATGAAGTAGTTGTATTCTTCGTCACCGGAATGATTAGGATTCTGCTTCGCTTTTTCAGCTCCCACCAAAGCGGCGGCAGCACTACGATGATGTCCGTCGGCAATGTAGAGGGCAGGCATCTTAGCAAATTCCTGGGTGATGGCATCAATATCTTCCTGTTTATCAATAATCCAGAAAGTATGTCCGAAACCATCGCCGGGAGCGATAAAGTCGTACACTGGCTTTCCGGCAGTATAATGAGCGATAATAGCATCCAGAGTAGCATTGTCAGGATATGCAAAGAATACCGGTTCGATATTGGCATTGTTCACGCGAACATGCTTCATGCGGTCTTCTTCCTTATCGCGGCGGGTCAATTCATGCTTTTTGATGACACCGTTCATATAGTCGGGAACATAAGCGCCAACTACCAGACCATACTGCGTCTTTCCATTCATGGTCTGCGCATAGACGTAATAGTTTTCTTTATCGTCCTGCACCAACCAGCCTTTATCCTGGAACATTTGGAAGTTTTCAGCAGCTTTCTGATAAACACATTCATCATGTTCGTCAGTGCCTACCGGAAAATCTATTTCGGGCTTAATGATATGATACAGGGATTTCTCGTTTCCTTTCGCTTCTTCGCGCGCTTCTGCTGAGTTCAGCACATCATACGGACGGGAAGCAACCTGTTCTACCAGGTCCTGCGGAGGACGAACGCCCTTAAAAGGTTTAATTATAGCCATAAGTCAAGGTGTGTTTTTAATGGATTATTGAGATTTCTTTTTCATGAAATGCACTATCAAATAGATGGCACTACCTACTATCAGCACAACAGATACGCCCTCGCAAAAGCCGAGGGCGAAATCTGAAAGTTCTTTTCTGAATATACTGCTCAATGCAAATATACCAGCACCTATCGTCAGATAGATTACTGCAAATTGATAGGCAGTCCTGCTATTCATCTCACTTTTTGTTAACGCGGAATTTCTCGCAACCGTCTTTCAGGAAGCCTACAATCTGCTGAGCAGCAGCAATACCTGCATTGATATTAGCTTCGGCAGTCTGTGCTCCCATCTTCTTCGGTGTAGAGAAGTAGCGTCCGACAAACTTAGCTGCAAATGTTTCGTTGGCAGCAGGCATGATGTCAGTCATGTATTTCAGGTCAGCACGTTCTTCCATCAACTGAATCAATTCTGTTTCGTTGATAACCTCTTTACGGGCTGTGTTCACCAATACGCCACCCTTCGGCATTTTGTTCACCAAAGCATAGTTGATGGAGTTCTTCGTTTCGGCAGTAGCCGGAATATGCAATGAAACTACATTGCAAGTAGAATAGAGCTCATCAGCAGAGTCAACAGCTGTCACACCATCTTTTTCAATTACTTCTTTTGGGCAGAAAGCATCGAAAGCGTAGATTTCCATTCCAAAACCTTTAGCAATACGGGCTACATTACGACCTACATTACCATATGCATGGATACCTAGTTTCTTACCTTTCAGTTCCGTACCGGAAGTACCATTATACATATTACGGGCAGCCATCACCATCATGCCGAAAGCAAGTTCAGCCACGGCATTTGAATTCTGTCCCGGAGTATTCATTACGCATACACCATGTGCAGTAGCTGCATCCAGGTCTACATTATCATAACCTGCACCTGCACGTACCACAATCTTCAGTTCTTTAGCTGCATCCAACACCTCGGCATCTATGATATCACTACGGATAATGATAGCATTGGCATCTTTCACAGCATCCAGTAACTGTGCTTTCTCTGTATATTTCTCCAGCAAAGCAAGTTCATAACCTGCTGCTTCAATTTCTTTGCGAATACCGTCTACAGCTACTTTAGCAAACGGTTTGTCTGTTGCAATTAATACTTTCATAATTCTATGATATTAAAAAAGACTCACCACAGAGTCTCACTGAGTAACACTGAGTTCTACAACTCTGTGAAACCTCAGCGTGACTCTGTGGTGAATAAATATTATTAATGAAGTTTCTCAAATTCCTGCATGCAGTCAATCAAAGCCTGTACGCTTTCTTTTGGCATAGCATTATAGCAAGATGCACGGAATCCACCTACTGAACGGTGTCCTTTGATACCTACCATACCCCTTTCTGTAGCAAACTTCATAAAGTCAGCTTCCAATTCTTTGTATTCGGGAGCCATCACAAAACAGATGTTCATGCGTGAACGGTCTTCCTGTGCGGCAGTACCTACGAACATTTTGTTGCGGTCGATTTCAGCATACAGCATATCTGCCTTTTCTATGGCACGGCGTTCCATTTCTTTCACACCACCCTGTGCCTTGATCCAACGTAAAGTCTGCAATGCAGCATAGATAGGAACAACCGGAGGAGTATTAAACATGGAACCGCTGTCAACATGTGTCTGATAATTCAGCATTGTCGGGATATAACGGGAAACTTTACCCAAAGCGTCATTCTTCACGATAACAAATGTAACACCGGAAGGAGCCAGATTCTTCTGTGCACCGCCATAGATACAGATATATTTAGACACGTCGATAGGACGGGAGAAAATATCAGAAGACATATCAGCAATCATCGGAACATTTACATTCAAATCTTCCTTAAGTTCAGTACCATAAATAGTATTGTTGGTTGTGATGTGGAAATAATCAGCATCAGCAGGTACTGTATAGTCCTTCGGAATATAAGTATAAGTAGATTCAGCGGAAGAAGCGACTTCAACTACTTCACCGAATGCCTTAGCTTCTTTCATGGCTTTCTTGGCCCATACACCCGTATTCAGGTAAGCAGCTTTCTTTTCAAGGAAGTTGAAGGGTACCATGCAGAATTCCAAACTGGCACCACCGCCCAAGAACAGTACCGAATACCCTTCAGGGATATTAAGTAATTCTTTGAATAGTGCTACAGCTTCATCCACAACGGGTTGAAAATCCTTAGCACGGTGGCTGATTTCCATCAGTGAGAGGCCTGAACCATTGAAATCGAGAATAGCTTTTGCCGTATCCTCAATCACCTCACGAGGAAGAATAGAAGGTCCTGCATTGAAATTATGCTTTTTCATTTGAAGTTTGTTTTGGTTATACAATTTCGTTCATTAATGTCTTTAGACCTTGCGAAATTACGGAAATATTTCTTTAAAACAAACCTTTCATGATGAAATTCCATTTTTACACCGCATTTAGCTTACTTTTTTATGGTTTATACAGGATATATGCACCATTTTGTTATCCATGCTTATCAAGAACAATACTTTTAGAGAAACTAAAAGTATTGAGGATTTATTACTTTACATTCAGAAGAATAAATGCAAATAAAATGAATATTTATAAGAGAGTTTACTTAGCCTCCTCTATTATCGTCTTTATTCCTTTGATTTTTTCACCACGTATCAGCGTAAGCAATTGCTTCATTTTGCTACGGCGCACAGCTACAAAAGCATAATGTTCTTTCACATCTACCTGCCCGACGTCTTCACGTGCCATTCCACCTTTTTTATATAGGAAACCTACAATATCGATTTTATTCAATTTATCTTTTTTTCCTTTACCTATATATAATGTAGCCCAACGAGGTTTAGCAGGCTTAGGAAGCACCTCTGGAAATTCGTAAGTTTCAATATCATCAGAAATATATTCCGGTACAAATTCTTCTTCATGCAGAATCAAATAGACGTTTCCCGATGCCTCCCAACGCGCTGTACGCCCATTACGATGAGTGTAGGCTTCCTCATTCACGGGAGGATGATAATGCACCACATTTTCGATGCCCGGAATGTCCAGTCCGCGGGCAGCAAGATCAGTAGAAATTAATACGGAACAACTACCATTGCGAAATTTATAGAGTGCCCGCTCACGGTCAGGCTGTTCCATACCCCCATGAAACATATCACACGGGAACTTCTTTGCTTGCAGGTATCCGGTGACGCGTTCCACACTATCACGATAGTTACAAAATACAAGAGTGGAATGATAACCAAGCGTACAAAGCAAATTGTAGAGTATTTCCAGCTTATCTTTTTCGGGAGAAACAACTTTATGTAACTTCAGACGAGGGGCAAGAGCATCGGGATCAAGAAAATTAAGCTTAACCAGTTGAGAACCGGAGACTGAAGATTGGGAATCTCCTCCCACTCCGGCAAATTGGGGAATTTCTTCGGTATCTGTAGCTGAAAGTAATATACGCTTTTTTAATGAAGGTAACTGTCCGATAACTTCCGCCATCTCGTCATGGAAACCAAATTCAAGACATTTATCAAACTCATCTATTACTAATGTAGTAACAGTACCCGCATCAAAATTTTCTTTTCTCAAATGATCGTTCATTCGCCCCGGTGTACCGATAATGACTGAAGGATTAACACCTTTCATCGTCCTATGTTCCTCCATAGCAGGACGGCCACCATAACAACTCATAGCCTTAAAGGGAGTTCCCATGGATTTAAATACAGTTTCAATTTGCAATGCCAGTTCCCGCGAAGGTACCAACACAACGGCCTGCACACCTTGCACATTCGTTTTTAATGATTGTACCAACGGAAGAAGAAAAGCCAGTGTTTTACCCGAACCCGTAGGTGAGAGTAGCACCAAATCTTTATTTTCATGATAAGCCTCCCGAGTAGCCTCCTGCATCGGGGTGAGTTGTTCTACTTGCAGATTACGCAGTATATCCTGAATTTCCATAACATTCTTTTTCGATAACGGGCCAAAGATAACAAAAAAACTCCTGCACAGCCGTAGCCTTGCAGGAGTTTCTACAAATATCGAAGTTTTTTATAAACCTTGCCTAATTTTATCCGCCGAAGTTATCGAACATCAAGTTCTGAGCCGGAACACCAAGATCGTCGAGCATCTTCTCAACAGCCTTCGACATCGGGCCAGGACCACACATGTAATATTCAATATCTTCAGGAGCTTCATGGTCTTTCAGGTATGTATTGTAAATTACCTGATGAACGAATCCCGGAGTATACTTCACGCCTGCTGCATCTGCTGCGGGATCCGGACGGTCTAATGCCAAATGGAACGTAAAGTTCGGGAAATCTTTCTCTATTTGCAGGAAGTCTTCCAGATAGAATACTTCATTCAGGGCACGTGCACCATAGAAGTAAGTCATCTTACGGTCAGTAGTATGCAATGTCTTCGTTAAGTGCATGATCTGGGCACGCAACGGAGCCATACCGGCACCACCACCAATCCACATCATTTCCTTCTTAGAGTCGAATATCGGATGGAAGTCTCCGTAAGGACCACTCATGATAACCTTGTCACCTGGTTTCAGCGTAAAGATATAAGAAGAAGCGATACCCGGCATCACATCCATAAAGCCCGGACCTTGTTCTTTGGGCTTAAACGGCGGAGTTGCGATACGTACCGTCAACATAATACGGTCGCCCTCTGCCGGATAGTTAGCCATAGAGTATGCACGAATGGTTTCTTCGTCATTTCGACACTTCAGTGTAAACAGACCGAATTTTTCCCATGCCGGCAAATACTCATCACCAATCAGGCTCTTATCAATGTCTTTGTTATAATCCATATCGAACTTAGGTATCTTGATCTGCGCATAAGACCCCGGAATAAAGTCCATGTGTTCACCCTTAGGCAACGCAACGATGAACTCTTTGATGAATGTAGCCACGTTCTTGTTGGAGATAACTTCGCACTCCCACTCTTTTACACCGAGCACAGACTCATCAATCTTGATAGCCATATCGCTCTTTACCTTCACCTGGCAACCCAGACGCCAGTGATCCTGTACTTGTTTACGGCTAAAATGAGGAACCTCAGACGGCAGAATCTCGCCGCCACCATCCAGTACCTGGCATTTACACTGTCCGCAAGAACCCTTACCACCACAAGCGGAAGAAAGGAATACTCCATTCACAGACAATGTATTCAGCAACGTAGCACCAGACTCCACATCCAGTACCTTGTCACCGTTTATAGTCAGTTTTACATTACCTGAAGGCACCAAGAAATTCTTGGCAACCAGCAGGATAACGACAAGCAGCAGAATAACCACCAGGAATACTCCAATGCTCGCTAATATTAAATTCATATCCATTGTTCTATTCCTTTCTTTATTAGATGTTCAAACCAGAGAAACACATGAATGCCATTGCCATCAAGCCTACTGTAATGAACGTGATACCCAAGCCTTTCAGCGCATCAGGCACGTCAGAGTAAGCCATTTTTTCACGGATAGCTGCCAGACCGACAATAGCCAGTAACCAACCAATACCGGAACCCAGTGCGTAAGAGATGGCATCCCATATATCACCGATGTACTTCGGGTCACTCTCACCTACATTGATGCGCTGCTGCATGAACAGAGAAGCACCCATGATAGCACAGTTTACAGCAATCAACGGCAAGAAGATACCCAGTGAAGCGTAGAGAGAAGGACTAAAACGTTCCACAACCATCTCTACCAACTGTACGATACCGGCAATTACAGCAATAAAAAGGATAAAACTGAGGAAGCTGAGGTCAACGCCATCAATAATAGCATTGGCAGCCAGCACCTTGGTCTGCAATAAATAGTTGACTGGAAGCGTAACCACCAATACGAAAGTTACAGCGATACCCAGTCCTACAGCAGTCTTTACATTCTTAGATACAGCTAAGTAAGAGCACATACCCAGGAAGAATGCAAATATCATGTTGTCCACAAATATGGAGCGGACAAATAAACTTATTAAATGTTCCATAATTCTTTCTGTTTACTAGTGATTACTTTTCTTGCAATTCTTTGTGACGAGCACGTTGATACCAGATGATGCAAGCGCAGATGATCAAAGCCATCGGCGGCATCAGCATCAAACCGTTGTTCACATAACCCAGATTTGTCAGCCATTCATGGTTCAGGATATTGAAACCAAGCAATGTACCCGAGCCTAACAGTTCGCGGAAGAAAGCTACGATAATCAAAATCTTAGCATATCCCAAACCGTTACCTATACCATCCAGGCAAGATTCCCACGGACCGTTCTGCATGGCAAATGCTTCCAGACGTCCCATCAGGATACAGTTTGTAATAATCAAACCTACATACACAGAAAGCTGTACACTTACATCATAAGCAAAAGCTTTCAATATTTCACTCACAATGGTTACCAAAGCTGCTACCACAACCAACTGAACGATAATACGGATACGGTTGGGAATTGTCTTACGCAACAATGAAATAACCACATTGGCAAAAGCCGTAATCACTGTTACCGAAAGACCCATTACGATGGCGGGTTCCAGTTTGGCAGTTACAGCCAGTGCAGAACAGATACCCAGCACCTGTACGGTAACAGGATTGTTCATGCCCAGCGGAGCTGAGAATACTTCTCTATTTTTCTTTGAAAACAACTGTCCCATATCCTTATTCCTCATCATTATTGGTTAAAAAACTCTTGTAACTATTCAGACAAGCTTTCAGCATGGCATCTACACCTACAGAAGTAATCGTACCACCAGAGATACCGTCCACTTGATAATCAGGTTTCTCAACCTTGCCGTTCTTCACAACACCCAAGGCAATTTCACCGTTTTCCAGTGTCTTCTTACCCAAGAATTCATCTTGAAAGTGTTGTCCGGCAATTTCAGCACCCAGACCCGGAGTTTCACTGGCATGAGAGAAATAGACACCATAAACAGTATCTTTATCGCTATTCAGTGCAACATATCCCCAGATAGCACCCCAAAGACCGGCACCGTAAACAGGGAACACATATTTCTTTTCTCCATTCACTTCTGCTACGAATACGTGCAGACGTTGATGTTCTTTAGCTTCTTTTTCGTAGCCAGTAGCAAATGCTCCGGTATTCTCGGTCAAAGTACCGTCTACGTTCATCAGCATATCTCCTTTTACATATTTATTATATTCAGCCTCGGCATCTTTCACGTTCTTGATGTTCAATGCAGCGAGTATTTGCTTCTTCGTATCCAGTTCCACATTTTTGTTCTGAATGGTTCTCAATGAGGAACTAACGAATGCCAGCAAGAATGCAACGATAACAACCATTACCGAAGCATAAATGATAGTATAACTATTACTATTGGTATTCATTTTCTTACGGTATTTTAATTGTTAGACTTAATTGCACGTTTCTCGCGACGGCTGATATTACCTTGTACTACACAGTAGTCAATCAACGGAGCGAAGATGTTCATCAGCAGGATGGCAAGCATCATACCTTCGGGATAACCGGGGTTCAGTACTCGGATTACGATTGCCATGACACCAATCAGGAAACCGAAGATATACTTACCCGTCTCGGTACGAGCCGAAGTTACAGGATCGGTAGCCATGAACACAGCACCGAAACAGAAACCACCCAGCACGAGATGTTCGTACCAAGGCATCTGAGCCATCGGAGTGTCGGGACCGACTGTATTGAACACCCAAGCCATGAATGCACCACCCACGAATACGGAGAACATCGTCTTCCAGCTTGCGATACCCGTTGCCAACAGCAAGATAGCACCAAGAGCAATGGCAATTACACTGGTCTCACCAATAGAACCCGGTATCAACCCCGTTACCATATCCCAGGAGAAAGGCGGAATGGCACCTGTAGTAGCAGCTTCACCCAGCGGAGTAGCTACGGTCAATCCGTCAACAGCCTGCCCCATACCGAAGATAGTATCTCCTGATACCCAAACAGCATCACCGGACATCTTCGTAGGATATGCGAAGAAAAGGAATGCACGAGTAATCAGGGCAACGTTGAATACGTTCATACCTGTACCACCGAATACTTCCTTTGCAAAAATTACGGAGAATGCAGTAGCCACTGCCAGAATCCACAGCGGGCAGTCTACCGGAACAATCATAGGGATCAGGATACCTGAAACGAGGAAACCTTCCTGGATTTCTTCTTTCTTCCATTGAGCCACAACGAATTCAATACCCAAACCTACTACATAAGAAACAATGATTTTAGGCAATACAGCCAGAAAACCGTAGGCAAACATTTCAATAAAACTACCCGTAGCACCGGTAGCATGGAAGTGCTGGTAACCTACGTTATACATACCGAACAACAACGCCGGTACCAACGCAATGACCACCATCGACATAATGCGCTTGCTGTCGATAGCGTCGTGAATGTGCGTTCCCGATTTCGAAGTCGTGCTGGGGACGAACAGGAATGTTTCGAATCCGTCGAACACAGACTGGAATGCGTGGAATTTGCCGCCCTCTTCAAAGTTCGGCTTTATCTTGTCGAGATAATTTCTTAACGCTTTCATCTTTAATTTTTAATTCTTGATTTTTAAATTGAATTAGGCCATTTCAGCACGGAGCATGTCAAGTCCTGCACGAACAATGCGTTGAACTTCTACTTTCGAAGAACATACGAATTCGCAAAGGGCAAAATCCTCAGGAGCTACCTCATAAATACCCAAAGCCTCCATACGGTCAATATCACCTGCTATGATAGCTTTTACCAGATATTCAGGGAAGATGTCCATCGGGAATACTTTATCATACTCATTAGACATGATCATGTGACGTTCACCACCCTTGATACGGGCATCAAGCACATATTCCTTATTATTACCCAGCAACCAGCTGAAATAAGAATGGTTCACACTGAACTGATTGAAACGCGGCATAATCCAACCCAGCATTTCGTGAATATCGTCACCTTCGGGAATCACTGTCAACTGGCTGTCAAAAGCGCCAAGAAAACCGTTCGGATTCACTTTTTTACCTGTAAGTACATTACCACTGATGTAGCGTAAATCTCTACCGGTAGTCACGTTTCCACTGAATACGTTTGTCAGCAGAGCACCGACTTTCAGTTTACAGTAAGCAGGTTTCAACACTTCGGAACCTGTTACGGCAACTTTGCGTGTCATGTCCACACGACCTGTATTGAACAGACGTCCGATGAATATAACAGCTTCCGCACCGATTGTCCATACAGTTTCACCCTTCACAACAGGTGAAATATGGTTAATCTGTACGCCTACATTGCCGGCCGGATTCGGTCCGTCAAATGCAGTAATCGTTACATTCTTAGCTTGCGTCAACGCTGCTGCCTTTTGTTTTACACTAATACTTAAATACGTCTTTGCCATTTTGGAAAGAGCGTCCAATCCTGTTTGGAAGTTTGCTTCCTCGCCTTTCAGGGCGAATTCAAAATCAGGTGCCAGCGGGTTACTGTCGAAGGCCGAAACAAAGATAGCTTTCGGATACATCGTCGGATCAGCAATCACATCATAGGGACGCTGACGGATGAACGCAAACATACCGGCTTCCAACAATGCAGCTTTCACCGACTCGCCATTCAGGGCATTTACGTCTTTCTTACCGAATTCTTCATAGTCTTGCTCGGCTGCAGCTTCAACGACAATGTTCAGCACTTTACGGCGTGCGCCGCGCTCCACGCTTGTCACTACGCCGCTAACGGGCGAAACAAATTTCAATTCAGGATGATTCTTGTCGATAAACAAGGGTCCTCCGGCCATCACATACTCCTGTTCTTTGACTACCACTTTCGGAGTGATACCCGTAAAATCATCGGGAACCAATGCGTAGAATCCCGGTTCTTTCACAGACATAAACTCCTGAGAAGCTTTACCTTTCAGGTTGATGTCAAGGCCTTTACGTAACTTAATTACATTTGCCATGCGTTTATTTAAAATAATGGTTTCATTAATTTGCCGCAAAAGTAGCAAAAAAGAACGTGAATAAAGAGCAAAAACAAAAGGAATTACGGATAAATTTCCGCAATTCCTTTCGTTAACGAGCACGATGACGACAAGATGAGTTATCGTGTTAATTTTCTTCCGCAAACATAGGATCCCAAGCGGGTAGACGAATAGGCTTCTGTTTGAACAGATCCATTACCTTAGCAGGCACATACTTAGTTTCCAAAACCAGACGGAACATATATTCATCGAACCATTCATCCGTCATGATCAAATGCCCCTGATAACCGCTTGCAGGTCCCCAGCTATTTTCCACCATCCACTTCACAGGCTTTCCGTCCTTATTCAAATCTACTGCCATAAGCGTCATGGCATGAGAAGAACCGCTGGAAAAAGTCTGGATACGTTGTTTCTTATCCATATTGAAAGTAGTGCCCATAAGCGATTCGTAATCATAGTTCTTCACATCGAGCAAACCACGTTCGGAATTCAGGAACTTACCCACATCACAAGAGAAATACATCATGGTACTGTCTTTCAAAGAAGCAATAGCCATTTCTTTGATATCTTCTACAGGCAGGTTTACATAGGTCCAGTTTTTGCCATCGTAGCGGTGGCGGTCATAGTCTATCTCATAGCATTTGTAGTATTCACGGGAAGGGTCGTTCATTACCATCACATAATTGCCCAGCAGATTCTCATCACCATATTTCTTCAGGAAAGACATCGGAGTGTGATGTTCGGTCTCCGCAGGATTACCCTTGGCATCCTTACGTACATAATCGAACTCTGTAGGTGGAACACCCAAATTCAGTACCAACATACGATATATAGTACCGAGCATTGTTGTTTTCTCTTTTTCCAATGCCGCCGGTTTTGCCCCTTTAGAAGCAAGGTCGCGCAATTGTAGGCCGTATTCTTTCAATTTCAAAGAAACCAGATTTGCCATACGTGAAGTATTATCACTGCTATTGGTTTCCGGCATAGCTTCCTTAGGTACCAGACCGTATTTGCTGACAATATCAGCAACCCCCGTAAATGTTCCTCCATCACTCAAAGGATGTTGAAAAAGCCATTCCACTGTTTTGTCGCTCATAGGCTTTTCACGGGTGTCGATAATACCCTGCAGGAAAAGATTGGCTTTCTCCAGTTGATCCCAGAAGAAAGGGTAAATCTCCGAAAATTCAAAAGATTGAAAATCATATTTGGCAATAGTCTTGGCACGCATCACGTTCAGTCCGGTGAAGAGCCAGCAACGTCCGGACGACTTCTGATCTGTAATTCCCTTGGAGTTTACCTTCACAGAAAAATGAGTATCCATTCCTGTCAGATTCTCCTGATTCAGTGCAAGTTTACGAATGTCATTGTTTCCGATGGCATTACGAAGAGCCTTATCGGCAGTGGTGCCTTGATAGCCCTGTTTAATCTGGTTCAGCATCGTTTCGCTGATTCCCCCTTTTCCGTCTTGTGCCTGCATGGAAAATAAAGCGGCACTGAAAACAAAAACTGATAAAATTCGTTTATTCATAAAATATATGGTTTGTATAGTAATTGGTCTATTTTTCCTGTCTTCTACAGGTCTTCCCCCCATCAAGTCCGTACTTGCTCCGTGTCTAAGAGCTTGGACTTGATACGGCTTTGGTATGGACCAGACACGGACCGGGTACAGGGATGGTCTTATATTAGTCTAAATGTCCGATACTTCGAAAAAAGGCTATTGGCAATTCCCACTGCCAATTCTTTGATTAGATGCAAAATTAATGGCTTTTTTGAAACTTTTAGTAAAATCTTTAGATTTATTGTCTTTTGAATTGAAAACTAATTCAAATTTATTAGTTTTCTTTGCACCCTCATTCGTATGATATGAAAAGATATATAACAGGTATTATTACATTACTACTTTCAGTAACAGCACTTTCCGCTCAGGAAGGAATGAATTTGATGATTACTGGCAACGATACGACTCCTGCATTGACTAAGCGTGAATTGCGTAAACAAAAGGTAGCAAAACGAAACTTGCATTATAATATTTTGGGTGGTCCGAGTTATACTCCCGATTTTGGTGCAGTACTTGGTGGTAGCGCTCTGATGACTTTCCGCATGAATCCCAGTGACACTACACAGTTGCGTTCTGTAGTTCCCGTAGCCATCGCTTTCTTGTTCAATGGTGGCATCAACCTTTTTTCCAAGCCTCAACTCTTTTTTAAAGGTGACCGTTTCCGCATCTTCGGAAAATTTGCTTATAAAAACACGGAAGATAATTTCTACGGTCTGGGCTACAGTACAAACAAGAATTATGTTCGTAGCGACAGCACCAGCCAATACCGCTACAGTGGTATCCAATTCAATCCCTGGTTCCTTTTCCGCTTAGGCAACAGCAACATATTTGCTGGACCACAGATAGACATCAACTATGACGATATAACAGAACCCGCCAAACATCTGGTAGACGAGCCATCCTACAAGGCAGCCGGAGGTACAGAGAAAGGTTACAAAAATTTCAATTCCGGACTCGGTTTTCTGCTGACTTATGACAGCCGTGACATTCCCTCCAATGCCTACTCGGGCATGTACCTCGATTTCCGTGGAATGATGTATACCAAATTTCTCGGGAGCGATAAAAACTTTTATCGCTTGGAGATAGACTATCGTCAATATAAGACTGTCGGGAAACGTAAGGTCATTGCCTGGACAGCACAAACTAAAAACGTGTTTGGAGATGTACCTTTGACACAATACATGCTTACCGGAACTCCTTTTGACCTGCGTGGTTATTATATGGGACAATATCGTGACAAATCTTCCCATGTGGTTATGGCGGAGTATCGCCAGATGATAAACACCGATAAGAGTACCTGGCTGAAGCGTATGCTCAACCATGTAGGTTTCGTAGCTTGGACAGGTTGCGGATTCATGGGTCCCACTCCCGGCAAGATAGAAGGTGTACTTCCCAACTACGGTGTCGGACTACGTATTGAAGTACAGCCCCGTATGAATGTCCGTCTTGATTTGGGTAAAAATACAGTCAACAACCAAACGTTGTTTTATTTCAATATGACAGAAGCGTTTTGATAAATCTTTCCCCTTTTCTTGCATCAGTAAAAGATTATCCATACTTTTGAGCATTATTACTTGTTTACCTTAAACAACTTTATAATGAGAACCCTTGAGATAGTATTCTGGATAAGCCTTTTTATCGTATTCTACACTTATATAGGATATGGAATTGTATTATATATTCTGGTTAAGATAAAGGAAACTTTCCGTAAGCCGATCCACTACCCCATGCCTCCGGATGAAGAGTTGCCCGAACTCACACTCTTTATTGCAGCTTACAACGAAGAAGACGTTGTAGACGAAAAAATGCAAAACTGCCTGGACTTAGACTACCCTACAGAGAAACTGCAAATATTCTGGGTAACCGATGGCAGTAACGACCACACTAATGAACGCCTTTCACGCTGGCCTCAAGCCACCGTACTCCATCAGCCCCAACGGCAGGGAAAAACCGCTGCCCTCAACCGGGGAATGAAGTTTGTAAAAACGCCACTCGTCATATTCACTGATGCCAATACCCACTTGAACCGTGAAGCTCTGCGTGAAATCGTTCATGCTTTTGCCAATCCTAAAGTAGGGTGTGTTGCCGGAGAAAAACGTATTGCCGTACAAAGCAAAGATAATGCAGCATCAGGTGGAGAAGGCATCTATTGGAAATATGAGTCGACTTTGAAAGCACTCGATTCACGTCTTTACTCAGCTGTAGGAGCCGCCGGAGAATTGTTCGCTGTACGCCGCGAATTATTCGAAGACATGAGAACGGATACCCTACTCGATGATTTCATCCTCTCCCTCCGCATAGCCATGCACGGTTATACCATCGCTTACTGTGCTACAGCTTACGCCACCGAAAGTGGTTCTGCCGATATGCAGGAAGAAGAAAAACGTAAAGTACGCATCGCAGCCGGAGGACTACAGTCTATCTGGCGATTACGTCCGTTACTGAACCCGTTCCGCTATGGCTGGCTTAATTTCCAATATGTATCCCATCGTGTTCTGCGATGGTCTATCACCCCTATCCTCCTGTTCCTGTTGCTGCCCCTCAATGTTATATTACTCTTTACTGGTAACTGTCCTCTATTCTACGCTATCATTCTGGGATTACAGGTTCTATTTTACCTGATGGGTATCTGGGGATATATCCTTTCAAGAAGACATATTAAAAACAAAATTCTCTTCATACCTTATTACTTCCTTTTTATGAACGTCAATGTAATAAGGGGATTCCGCTACCTAAGTAAACGTAAAGGCAATAGCAGTGGAGCTTGGGAAAAATCACGAAGGGCGGGAAAATAAGATACCTGTCCAATTATAAATCTAAATACACAAGAAGACATGAAAAGCATCCTGAAAGACACAAACAACTCCGAAAAACTATTGAACATGGTATCAGACACACTAATACTCATGGACAAAGACGGTGTATGTGTAGATATAGCTATCCATAATGTAGATTTATGGTTCATAAAAGAAAAAAGGCTACTTGGAAAGAATTTACTATCCCTGTTACCCTCCAATACCTACCGTGAGTTTTATCCGGAATTCAAGAAAGTCTTACTCCGGAAAACAAAATCAATCCGCAATTATGAACTCACATTGCGGGGTAGAAATTATTTCTTCAAATGTATCATGCAGCCCTATGGCGACCTAATATTATGTCAATATCGTGACATTACGGAACGCAGCCAACGCAAACTGGAACTGGAAAGAAAAAATCGGGAACTGTTTGAAATACAAAAGGCCGCGCTCATTGGCAGGTGGATATATAATGCCAACGCCAAGGAATTCAGCTATTCAGGTCAGACAGGTATCATGTGTACGGAAGCAGAACAAAGTATTCTCCTATCCGACTACCTGAATTTTATTCTTCCTGAAGATAGAGACAGTTTCAGCAACTGGCTCGTCCAAAATCTCAAAGGGAATATGGAAGAAAGCATAGACTATCGTATTTCCTTAGACAAAAAAGTCTTTTATATCCGCCTGAAAGCATTCACCCGCGAACGATACAAGGACGGCAATGTTACCCTGGAAGGATATATACAAAATATCACCGACATCCAGCAGAGACGCAATGACATCAATCTGCTGACACATGCCATCAACAATTCCACAGAAGACATCTTTGCAGCCCATGAAGATGGTACGTTGATATTTGCCAACCGCCAGTTCAAGCTGCACCACAACCTGAACAATACAGATGACATCACCCAACTAAAAATTTATGAAATCGACTCATATGTCCGGAATGAAGAAGAATGGAAAAAACTGGCTGTTTCCATCAAGAATGGAGAAAAGAAACTGTGTGTCACTATGTATAACCCTCTGCCACTCTACCCCGAAATACTGGCATACGAAAGTAATGCCTATTGTATCATCAGTGATGAAGGTGAAGGAACTATCTGGGCATTCGGCCGGGATATTTCCCAACGCATCAAACACGAACAGCAAATCAAACGCTTCAGCCAGATATTAGACAAAACCATAGAGTATTTGCCCGCAGGTATCGTCGTGAAAGATATAAAAAACAATTTTAAGTACTTATACCGCAACCGTGAATCATATAACCGTGAAATCACTATGCAGGAAGCTCTGGGAAAAGACGATTTCGACTTCTATCCTCTGGAAATAGCACAAGAAAAACGTCGCCAAGACATTGAGATAGCTGCTACAGGACAAGAAATGCACTGGATTACGGAAGAACGTGATGGTAACGGACAATCTCTTTTCCTTGACAAACGGAAGATGAAAATAGAAAGTAACGACTTCTCTCCCATCTTATTGAATATAGAATGGGACATCACCGACATGGAACTGATGAAACGTGAATTAATGGTTGCCAAAGAAAAAGCGGAAACTTCCGATCAGCTCAAATCGGCTTTCCTTGCCAATATGAGCCATGAAATACGTACGCCACTCAATGCCATTATAGGTTTCTCACGCATCATCGCCGAAAGTGAAAATACAGAGGAACGCAAAGAATATTACAACATAGTGGAAGCTAACAACGAACGCCTGCTGCAACTCATCAACGAAATACTGGATTTATCAAAGATAGAAGCCGGTATTGTTGAATTCAGCATTGCTCCCGTCCGCCTATATCCGCTTTGTAAAGAGATTCATGATGCCCATGTATTCCGTTGTCCTTCCGATGTTGAGTTAATATTTGAACCTTCGGATGAAGATATTCGCATCGATTCGGACAAGAATCGTATTTTCCAGGTTATATCAAACCTGATAGGAAATGCATTCAAGTTCACAACTCATGGAAGTATCAGTTATGGATACCACCAAGAAGGGGAAAATATCATTTTCCATGTAACTGATACAGGAACAGGCATTGCTCCCGAAAAGATAGGAAAAGTTTTCGAACGGTTTGTGAAAGCAAACAATTTTGCACAAGGTACAGGATTAGGGTTAGCAATTTGCAAGACCATCATTGAACGTCTGGGCGGAACAATCTCTGTAACTTCCGAACTGGAGAAAGGTACAACTTTCACCTTTAACCTGCCTGCAAAGATTGCCAACGAGGAAGAAAAAGAAATGCCTGAAACTGTACTTGAAGAGAGTGGGTCGACAACCAATGAACAAAAAGCAACAACTGAAAAGAATCAAGCTACACCTGAAAGTTCTCGAATGAAAACGATCCTGATAGCCGAAGATACCGACAGTAACTATATCCTGATCAAAGCCATCTTAGGAAAAGAATATCACCTGGAACGTGCCAAAGATGGTATGGAAGCCGTCAATATGTTTGTGGAATTAAATCCGGATATCATCCTGATGGATATGAAAATGCCGAACCTCGGCGGACTGGATGCAACAAGAATCATCCGTGAACTATCACCCGATATCCCCATCATTGCCCTGACTGCTTTTGCCTATGATCATGACCGTAAAGCAGCACTTGAAGTGGGGTGCAACGATTTCCTGACTAAACCTTTCACACAGGAGGTGCTAAAGGAGACAATAAAAAAGTGGATAAGGGAGAATTAATGATTAACGGTCAGTGTATCACTAACCGTTAATCATTAATTTAACTATGCAAAAATATCACTCCTCTGAATATAAGCAATCACATCGCCTTTATTCACGGTATCACCTTGCTTGGCACATATCTCTACGACACGTCCGGTAAATCCGGTCGGTATTTTTTCGTATTCTCCCCACGGGGTGGAAAGATAGCAGAACACTTCATCATGCTGGTATTTACGCCCGATGAACGGAGCAACAGAAGGACCTTCAACTGATACCTCCCACAGTACCTGTCCTTTATCCGGAGCAATTATCGGGTCAGCCTTAGCACGTTTCAGTTTTTTTATTTCTTCTTCTGAATATCCATTTTTCACCATGGCAGCATCCTTAGCGCGTTGTAACTCATCCTCAAAACGCTTCTTAGCAGTACCTGACTTATAGTCACGATACTGACGGTCGTGCATGGCTAACTCAAAGAGTTCTTCATCATCGTCACCATATTCCCAGTTGTTATCATCCATTTCCTTCCGGAACTCATCTAATGCATCCGGATAATTCAACTGCGGATCTGTATCTACAAACTCATAACCTTTAGACTTTGCGAGTTCTACAATCTCAGGATCCAGTTCACCTGGCAGGCGTCCGCTCTTACCCAAAATCATATCCCAGGTATGATTATCTATCATCGTCCAGCGCTCCTCGCCTTTCACCAGTTGCATAACGTTCATCAACGCAACATTCTTCACATACTGGCTGAAGGGTGTCACCAGTGGTGGATAACCTAATTTAGGCCATACATATTCCACTTCGTCGAAAAGCATCACCAGCAAATCATCGATACTAAGTTCAGGTTCGTTTTTCCCTCTCAGTATCATATTTATTCCTGAATGTACCCCCTTTAGATCCGCCATCATAGACCCCATCATACCACCGGGAAGTCCACATTTCAACAACAGAGAAGACATATGTTTATTCGTAGGATCCATGAAATACCCCAGGAAATCATCTATAAATTCCTGCGTCATGGCACGCGCTTTCATATAGGCTTTCATATTGATATCCGGTACCTGGAAACCCAGATCTTTCAACATAGCCTGCACCGAAATTACATCCGGATGTACTTTACCCCAGGACATCGGTTCCATAGCCACATCAATGATATCAGCTCCATTCTCACAGACTTCAAGAATAGATGCCATCGACAGGCCCGGCCCACTATGACCATGATATTGAATGATCACTTCCGGATGCCTCTCTTTAATTGTTTTCGTCAATCGCCCCAGCATACCCGGACGACCGATACCTGCCATGTCTTTCAGACAGATTTCGGGTGCTCCGGCTTCGATCAGCTGATCAGCAACATGAGCGTAATACTCCACTGTATGTACAGGCGAATGCGTGATACACAGCGTAGCTTGCGGTATCATACCTGCTTCCAATGCATATTTTATAGAAGGAATGATATTGCGCGTTTCATTCAATCCACAGAAAATACGAGTGATATCCACTCCCTGTGCATGCTTCACATGATACATCAAACGACGAACATCGGCAGGTACCGGATACATACGCAGAGCATTCAGACCACGATCCAGCATATGTGTCTGTATACCTGCTTCATTGAAAGGTTTAGTAAAAGCACGTACGGCCTTGTTGGGGTTTTCGCCATACAACAGATTCACTTGCTCAAAAGCCCCTCCGTTAGTTTCCACACGGGCAAAACACCCCATTTCGATAATCAAGGGGGCGATACGTACCAATTGGTCTACACGAGGTTGATATTTACCGGAAGATTGCCACATGTCACGGTAAACAAGACTGAATTTAATTTCTTTTTTCATCGCAGTCGGTAGTTAGCGGTTTAACATATATGGATTAGTAAGTTAACTTAATAAGTACAAATATAAGGGTTTATTCTGACATATAGTCAAAAATACACCTTAAATATTTGCTATAAAAGTTATGTTTTATATCATATTGTCATCAAAATTACGAGCTACAAGCTACGAGCTACGAGTGGCTGCGCTAATGTTGGCAGGTAAATGATTGTTCACCCGGCCATCATACTGCAAGGCACTCGTAGCTCGTAATTTGTTACTCAGAGTTTATAGCTCGTAACTCCTCATAGCTTGTAGCTTTTAAACAAAGTCTTTCAATTCTTGTTGTAGCCGCTGGCGGGTAAAGAATATGCGGCTTTTGACAGTTCCTAAAGGCAATCCGAGCCGATCGGCTATTTCACGATACTTGAAACCGGAAACGTGCATGGAGAAGGGGACTTTATAATCACGAGGTAATGAATTGACAATGCGGTGCATCTCTTTCAAATCATAAGTTCCTTCAGCGCTTGCAAAACCGGAGTTTTGCGGCAGGTTTAAATGATAAAGGTTATCTGTCTGATCCACGAAAGTTTGTTCGCGAACAATTCTGCGGTAATTATTAATAAAGATATTCCGCATAATGGTGTACATCCACCCTTTGAAATTTGTATCGGGCATGTACTTGTCTTCGTTATCCAACGCTTTGAGTGAGGTTTCCTGCAATAAATCATTCGCCTCCTCTTTATCGGCTGTCAACTTATATGCAAAGCGAAGCAGTTCTTCTTGCACACTAATCAAATCCTTCCTAAAACTGTAGGTATTCATACTTTGCTCTTTTAAATAGTTAATAATTATTTTAAATTCACGATTGCAAGTATAGGGAAGTTTCAAGTTTCCGAGGGGTCGAGTTTTGTTTTTATTTAGGGCAAAAACTATCAAATGACAGTTTTCACCCCCATTTTGAGAGTTTTCTGGCGGTCTTTTTTAAAAAAAGCGTATCTTTTTCCGAAGATTTCGTAAAGTGTTTGTGATTTTTTTATAGTTTTGCCTACATATAGCAAAAACACTTTATTTAAAAACACTTTATTTTATGAGACGAATTATTAATTCCATTATTCTTCTGGCTATCATGGCTATCGCTCTGCCGTCATACGGTCAAGGGCTGAAAGCATTCAAGCTAAAGAATGGCCTTTCCGTATATATATGGGAAGACAACACCAAATCGGATGTATATGGTATTGTGGCCTGCCGAACAGGCTCAGTGAACGATCCGGCAGAATATACCGGACTGGCACACTACCTGGAGCACGTAATGTTTAAGGGTACCGACAAGATCGGAGCACTGGACTGGGCTACCGAAAAGCCTCTTTACGATAAAATCATTGCCAAATACGATGAAATGGCGGATGAAGCCGATCCCGTGAAGAAAGAAGCCCTCGCTAAAGAAATCAATGAACTGACAGTAGAAGCCGCTAAAGTAAGTGTATCTACCGAATTCATGAATCTGATAGAAAGTATGGGTGGAAAGGGATTGAATGCCGGAACAAGTTTCGATGTGACTTATTATCACAACTCATTCCCTCCTTACCAAATCAATAAATGGTTGGAAATCTACTCACAACGTATGATTAATCCAGTATTCCGTACTTTCCAGACCGAGCTGGAAAGTGTATATGAGGAATATAACATGTACCAAGACAATCCAAGCAGCGTACAGCAAGAGTTTATCTCAAGCAAGGCATACGAAGGACATCCCTACGCACGCCCTATTATCGGATTGCCGGAACACCTGAAAAACCCACGTTTGAGTAAGTTGATCGACTATTATAACGATTGGTACACTCCGGAAAACATGGTGCTCATCCTCGTTGGTAACGTAGATGCTAAACAAATCAGCGGACGTATCAACGCTACTTTCGGACGCCTGCAAGCTAAACCGACTCCCGAACGTAAAACTTATCCCGACCTTGAAATCAAAGGCCGTAAGCAATATAATGCAAAGATCGGTTATTATCCCAATGTATGCCTCGTATATAAAGGCGTACCTTCCGGACATCCCGATGAAAAGCCTTTGGATATAGCTATGTCTCTGTTGAGCAATAACAGCAACACCGGTACACTGGACAAGCTGACCATTGACGGTGAATTGACACAAGGCTTTGCTTATTCAGACAGTCGTCGCGAACAAGGCCGTAATATCGTGCGTTGCATCCCTTTGTACGACGAAAACCAACGTCGCTTCGAATCAAATAAGAGTGCTGAAAAGAAAGCTCTGAAAGCTATTGAGAAAGTAGCTAACGGTGAATTTGAAGAATGGCAAATCAATTCTATTAAGAACAATATGTGTCGTGATTTCGACCGCAGAATGGAGTCTAACACTTACAAAGCACATATGTTGATGGATGCTTTCATCAGTGAAGAAGATCTGGGACAAGTTCTCAACTACAAAGATGAAGTAATGGCTATCACAACAGAAGATATCAAACGTGTTGCCAAGCAATACCTGACAAATGATTATCTTGCCATTTACATCGAAAAAGGAAAACTTGATAAGAGTACCAAAATTAAGAAACCGGGATATAAGCCTATCGAACCTCCTGTAGGCAAACAATCACTGTATGCTACGCAATTCAAGAACATGCCTATCGGACAAGTAGATGAGAAGTTCATCAACTTCGCTGACGTACAAAGCAAACAATTGAACGACCGCTCTAAGATGTACTATACACAGAATCCGGAAAATAATGTATTCAGCTTAACACTGCGTTACGGTGTTGGTGAACGCGAATTCCGTAAACTGGGTATTGCAGCAGACCTGATGAATAATGCAGGTATCATGGGTGCTTACGAGCCGCAACAATTGAAAGAAGAGCTTGGTAAACTGAATGCTACTTGTGAAGTAAGTGCTAACAGCAACTATCTCTACATCACCATGGAAGGTTATGAAGAAACTTTGCCGCAAGCTTGCCAGCTCCTCGCCCGTCAGATCCTGATGCCGAAACTGGACGAAAAACAGCTGAGCCGTATCAAAGGTTCCATGCTGGGTAGCCGTCAGCAACGCAAGGAAAACGTAAACGCTTTGTCCAGCGCACTTATGCAGTATATGATTTACCAGGATAAATCATCCTACATCGATGAACTGACAGACAAGGAAGTTTATGAATTGCAGATTTCCGAGTTGACAGGTGACATTAACCGCGCAGCAAACTATGAAGCAGAAATCTTCTATTGCGGAACAATGCCTTTCGACAAAGCTTACGAAGTTCTCAGCAAAAACTTGCCACTGGTTGCCAACGAAAAACCGACCACTTCACCACAGGACAAACCTATGGCTACCGTAACGGAGAACACCGTTTACTTCCTGCCGAACTCTGATGCCGAACAGGCTCAAATCTACTTCTTCATGCCAATGGAGAAATTCGACAAGAAAGACGACGTGATTCGCGATGCATTCAATCAATATTTCTCCGGTGGTTTCAACGGATTGGTATTGGATGAAATCCGTGGAAAACGTTCTATGGCTTATTCAGCCGGAGCATATATCGGTACACCTTCATTGCCTGGCAACCCGACTTATCTGTTCGGTAACATCGGTACACAGAATGATAAAGCCAACGATGCACTGGATGTATTCATGGGGCTGATTACAGACATGCCAAAGAACGCTGACCGTATAGACAACATCAAGAGCTATATGCGCCAGGAGATGCTGACTACACATCCTTCTTTCCGCAACAAAGCTGAATACATGAGATCACTGCAACGTGTAGGTTATAACGATGATCCTACCAAAGAAAATCTGCCTAAGGTTGATGCGCTGACTTTCGATGATATCGTGAAGTACTACGAAGAAAATGTCAAAGGTAAACCATACTGTATCGGTATCATGGGTAACCCGAAAGATATCGACGTGAAGAAGCTGGAGAAATACGGCAAAGTAGTGAAACTGAATGAAAGAAAATTGTTCAACACGAAAGACGCAATGTTCTAACAAGAATCTCCTTTAATTAAAAAGGGTATCACCTCTTCTTCCGGTGATACCCTTTTCTTTTTCCATTCGCTTTTGCAATTATTCAGTTTGTCCTTGGAACAAAGTTTTTAATCCTTGTCTTTATCTTCTACTTCTGCTGCACTTCCCGAAAGAATCGGCAGACAGATATTATACTTCACAGCCAGAATACGCGTGACGAATACTGAAATACCACCTGCCACCTGACAGCCATATGAATGTACACCAACAAGATCGCACATCCAGTAAACCGTACCGCCTACCACACATGCCATAGCATAAATCTCTTTTCGGAAAATCAGTGGAATCTCATTGATGAACACATCACGAATCACACCACCTGCAGCACCTGTAATACTACCCATAATAATAGCTACCCAGAACGGATATCCCAGTACTATGCTTTTTCCCACACCGACTACTGTAAACAGTGCCAAACCAATGCTGTCGAATATAAAGAAAGTGTTATGCAAATGAATCAGATGTTTTCCAAAAAGAATCACCCACAGCAATGCCAATCCTGTACAAATCAAATAGATAGGATCTGTCATCCAGCCCGGAGTGACCCCCAACAGCACATCACGTATCGTACCGCCACCAATGGCAGTTACAAAACCTACCACGTACGCCCCGAACCAGTCGAACCGCTTTGCCGAAGCCAGCCTAATGCCACTGATGGCAAAAGCAAACGTACCTATAAAGTCGAGTATTTGAACAAATGTTGGCATAATAATCAATGATTAACGTTAAATGTTTAATGATTTATAATTGCTATTCATTAAATTTATTGGCAAAGTAACAAATAATTTCCCTAAGAAAACGTATTTTTGTCTCATCAATTTATATATAATGAAAATAACAATCGTATCGGGTGCACGCCCCAACTTCATGAAAATAGCTCCTATCACCCGGGCTATTAAAGCCGCACAGGAAGCTGGAAAGAAAATTTCATACCGTCTTATTTATACTGGACGGCAAGACGATACCAGTCTGGATGCCTCTCTGTTCTCTGATCTGGACATGAAGAAACCCGATGGTTATCTTGGAGTCAGCGGTCATGACCAATCGGAAGTAACAGCTGCCATCATGCTTGCCTTCGAAAAGGAATTGAACACACATCCCGCCCAGGTAGTTCTTGTTGTAGATGACCTTACAGCCACCATGAGTTGTTCTATCGTTGCCAAGAAGCGCGGACTGAAAGTCGCACACCTCATTGCCGGTACTCGTTCATTCGATATGAATATGCCTCGCGAAGTGAACCGTACCATTGTAGATGCCATTTCCGACTATCTGTTTACCGCAGGTATGGTGGCTAACCGCAACTTGAATCAGGAAGGCATGATTCCCGAATACATCCACTATGTAGGTAATATTCTGATAGATACTGTCCGTTATAACCGTCACCGCCTCTTGCAACCCGTATGGTTCTCTACCATGGGCTTGAAAGGACACGGCTATCTATTACTCACTCTCAATCGTCACGAGTTGCTGAACAAAAAGAATGTGCTCAAATCTTTAATACAAACATTAGTGGATAAATCCGAAGGTATGCCCATTATTGCTCCGTTGCACCCATACGTGCAGAAAGCCATCAAAGTGCTGGAAATACCTGCACCCAACCTACACATTCTACCGCCTCAAAGTTACCTGCACTTCGGATATCTTATCAACCATGCCAAAGGTATCATCACAGATTCCGGCAACATTGCAGAAGAAGCTACCTTCCTTGATGTTCCCTGCATCACGCTCAACTCTTATGCCGAACATCCCGAAACCTGGCGTGTAGGTACTAATGAATTAGTGAACGAAGACCCCGTTGCATTTGCCGCCGTACTTGAAACGTTGATGCATGGCGAATGGAAACATACTACGTTACCTGACCGTTGGGACGGACGTACAGCGGAACGTATTGTGCAAACGTTGATTAATGGAGAATTAAAGTAACCTGATTGTTATATCCCATTTTCATTAAAGCCTGTTGTCGCCATTGGAGCGCTTCAGGCATCAAAGGAGTATGATACAATTTACGGAGAGCTATAACTTGTGCTTCTTGTCCATCAGCAATTGTACACACTTCCTCAAAGCCTAGATCCGGAATCATCATCGAATTCACTAGACAATGTCCATGCCCTTTCATCAAAGAATATATCAACTTCAGTTTGATTCCTGTATTCTGGAAAGTCAGCAGTAAATGAATATGTGCAAAGACTATCAGAGAGTTCATTTCTTCCTGCGAAGGATTTGCGACAAGAGATACATTCGGTATTCTGGAAATTTTCTCCCGTAAATGCTTATCAGGATTTTTACCGGCAATAACCACCCGCATATTTATATCCAACTTAGGCAGCAAGTTGTCCAGAATATAATTAATCACTCGAACATTCTCAAGAACAGACAGATTTCCATGATATAGTATATACTTCTCATTCTCCGGACTTACATCCGTCACAGTTTCTACACTAATGTTATCAAAGAAACAAGGCAGACAATAAGTCGACACAGAAGGATATTTCTGAGTGAAATAGAGAGCATCCGTATTGGTAATAGCCAATATTTTATCAGCATACAGCAATACCCGTTCATAATGTTTCAATTTCCAAGCTTCCAAATAATAATAACATTTCTCGTACCAAGAAACACACGACTTCCCCAAAAAGTAATAATAATCATGCTCTACATTATGCATCCTCACCCATTTCTGTCTGTCTCTCAATAAAGGATTTGAGAGGAAATAACAGGTGTGCAGTCCTTCAAACAGAATTGGGGAATCATCCTCACACAAACGTTCCAGTAATAACTTACTTCTCCTACTGTAAACAATATAAGGACGAAAAGAAAACATAGAGCACCAACTTGTAAAGCGTTCATAATAATAGACGGCATCAGCCACCTTAAGCAAATCAGGTTGCTCAGCCACCTCATACCTATATGTATGCAAAACAACCGAGCAGCCAGCTTCTTTCAGAGCCTTCAGTTTATAATACACATCTATCAACCCTCCATAATCAGGAGGGAACGGCACTTGAAAACTAACAACATGAAGTTTCATATATTACTCTTATAGTTAAGCTGTGACAAGATTTATTCATCCCTGCAAAGGTAACATAAAATCTAAAAAACAGCATCTTTTCCTTTACCTTGATATAAAAGAAGAGCGCATATAAACATTCCTCTTATTTCTTTAGATTATATTTACTTCTTATTTAATGGTAATTTGCTACCTTTGCAGCCTCATACTGACTTAAATATGAAACAACAATATACAACTATCATCCTTTTTCTGCTGTCACTATTTGTTGCACATAGTGCATCCGCACAGATAAAAGGTGTCGTTACCGACTCCCTAACCAACGAACCATTAATGTACATCACCGTTCAATACGAGGGGAAAGGTGTAGGTGCTATCACCAATGCCGAAGGAGAATATACAGTAGAAACCCGCAAAGGTTGGAATGAGCTTACATTCTCCGCCATCGGATATGTGACCAAGAAAGTCACACTAACTCCTAACACCAAAGTGCTGAACGTGAAGATGGCACCTGCCGACGTCATGCTCTCTGAAGTAGTGGTAAAACCTCAAAAAGAGAAATATTCCCGGAAAAACAACCCTGCCGTGGATTTCATGAGAAAAGTCATCGAAAATAAAAAAGGGCTGAAACTGGAAGCCAATGACTTCTATCAGTACCAGAAATATGAAAAGATGAAGATGTCCATGAACGACGTCACTCCAGAGAAGATGGAGAAAGGTATCTATAAAAAATTCTCATTCTTCAAGGACCAGGTAGAAATATCGCCCAAGACCAACAAGATGATTCTCCCTATTTCCATCAAAGAGACGTCTTCAAAAACCATCTATCGTAAAAGTCCCAAAAGCGAAAAGACTATTATCGAAGGTATGAATTCCAGCGGTATTGAAGAGTTCTTCAACACTGGAGATATGCTGGGAACCATTCTGACCGATGTATTCTCTGACGTCAATATCTATGATGACGACATCCGCCTGTTGCAACGCCGTTTCGTCAGCCCTATCGGACGAGGCGCTATCAGTTTTTATAAGTTCTATCTTATGGATACTATTATGGTGGACCGCCAGGAGTGTGTACACCTTACTTTCGTTCCACAGAACTCGCAGGACTTTGGTTTTACAGGACATCTCTATGTCGTGAAAGACTCCACCTATGCAGTGAAGAAATGTACCATGAACCTCCCTAAAAAGACTGGAGTCAACTTCGTGGACAATCTTGATATTGTGCAGCAGTTTGAACAGATGCCGGATGGCAACTGGGTACTGACAGATGACGACATGACTGTAGAATTACAATTCGTGAAAGGTTTGCAAGGACTTGAAGTACAACGTACTACCAAGTACAGTAATTACAAATTTGAAGATATAGAGCCCCGTCTTTTCCGCCTGAAAGGTAATGTCATCAAGGAAGCCAACATGCTTAACAAGAGCGATGAATACTGGGCTTCAGTACGCCAGGTTCCCCTCACCAAAAAGGAGAGTAACATGGACGTATTCATGAATCGCATTGAACAGATTCCAGGCTTCAAGTATGTTATCTTCGGTGCAAAAGCCCTGATAGAGAACTTTGTAGAAACAGGAAGCAAAAAGCACCCCAGCAAGTTCGACTTCGGTCCTATCAATACCAGTATCACAAGTAATTATGTAAACGGTACACGTTTCCGCCTCAGTGGTATGACTACCGGTAACTTCGACCCACACTGGAGTTTCAGCGGATATGGTGCTTATGGTACAAAAGATAAGAAATGGTTCTATAAAGGTCAGGCAGCTTACTCATTTAATAAGCGTGAGTATGTGTTATGGGAATTCCCAAAACATTATATCGCTTTCGATTACAGCTACGATGTCATGTCTCCGATGGACAAATACCTCTCAACAGATAAGGACAATATGTTTGTAGGCTGGAAGTGGACAAAGGTAGACCAAATGTCATATATGCGTGATGCTACCCTGACGTATGAGTTGGAAACGAATGCCGGTTTCTCCATCAAAGCTATGGCACGCCACCGCAATGATGAACCTGCCGGCGGTGTATTGCAATATTGGAAGAATGACGGTAACATAGCCGGTTCATGGGATGATACAAATACATTCGTCAAAGATATCACTACAACCGAGCTTGGCGTTACCCTACGTTATGCTCCGGGGGAAACATTTGTCAATACGAAGCAACGTCGTGTTCCGGTGTCTCTGGATGCCCCGATCTTCTCTCTTTCCCATACCATTGGTCTGAAAGGTGTGCTGGGTGGCGAATATAACTTCAATCTTACAGAAGCCAGTATCCGCAAACGTTTCTGGTTTGGCTCCTGGGGTAAACTAGACATCACCGCCCGTGCCGGTGCCCAATGGAATACGGTACCGTTCCCTTTACTGAACCTGCCCATGGCAAACCTTTCATATATCACCCAGCACAATGAATCTTTCAGCCTTATCAACAACATGGAATTCCTGAATGACCGTTATGCCTCTCTTGCCATCACTTATGATATGAACGGGAAGCTATTCAATCGTATTCCCCTCATTAAAAAGCTGAAATGGCGCGAAACTTTCCGTATCCGTGGTATGTACGGAACACTTACGGATAAGAATAACCCATATAAGAGCCACAATGACGAATTGTTCCTCTTCCCTATGCGCGACGGTATGCCTACCAGCCATGTAATGGGTAGTACTCCTTATCTGGAAGCCAGCGTAGGTATCTACAACATTTTCAAACTGTTGCATATCGAATATGTACGCCGCCTCACTTACACGGATATTCCAGGTGTAAAGAAAGGAGGCATACGCTTTATGATATTAATGATATTCTAGAAATTACAAATTGCGAATCACAAATTACGAACTATTAATTTGTAATTCGCAATTAGTAATTTATAATTCGTAATTAGTAATTAAAATGACTCCCTTAGCAGAAAGGCTTCGTCCTAAAACTTTAGATGAGTACATCGGTCAGAAACATTTAGTAGGACCAGGTGCAATACTACGTAAGATGATTGATGCGGGACGTATCTCTTCATTTATTTTGTGGGGACCTCCGGGTGTAGGAAAAACCACACTGGCACAGATCATTGCCAATAAACTGGAAACTCCATTCTATACATTGAGTGCCGTTACCAGTGGCGTGAAAGACGTACGAGAAGTGATAGAACGCGCCAAGAGCAACCGCTTCTTCTCACAAGGCAGCCCCATACTGTTTATTGATGAAATCCACCGTTTCAGTAAATCGCAACAAGATTCTTTGCTTGGTGCAGTGGAACAAGGTACAGTGACATTGATAGGTGCCACTACAGAAAATCCCTCTTTTGAGGTAATCCGCCCACTGCTGTCACGATGCCAACTCTATGTACTGAAGTCTTTGGAGAAAGAAGACCTCATGGAATTACTGCAACGTGCCGTCACCACCGACCATATTCTGAAAGAGCGTAAAATCGAACTGAAAGAAACGACTGCCATGCTCCGCTATAGTGGTGGAGATGCGCGTAAACTGCTTAATATTCTGGACCTTGTAGTTTCTTCCGAAGCCAATGATCCGGTGGTCATTACTGATGAGATAGTTACCGAACGTCTGCAACAAAATCCTCTGGCTTACGATAAGGATGGAGAAATGCATTATGATATCATATCTGCTTTCATTAAGTCTATTCGTGGTAGTGATCCCGATGGTGCCGTATATTGGCTCGCCCGTATGGTAGAAGCTGGGGAAGATCCTGCCTTTATTGCCCGCCGACTCGTTATTTCCGCATCGGAAGACATCGGACTGGCAAATCCAAATGCTATGCTGATTGCCAATGCCTGTTTTGATGCTGTAATGAAAGTGGGCTGGCCCGAAGGACGTATTCCACTAGCAGAGGCTACTATTTATCTTGCTACAAGCCCGAAGAGTAATTCCGCCTACATGGCCATCAACAATGCTTTGGAACTTGTACGGGAAACGGGCAATCTACCCGTTCCGTTGCATCTGCGTAATGCACCTACCAAATTAATGAAACAATTAGGTTACGGAGACAATTATAAGTATTCCCATGACTATCCAGGTCATTTCGTGAAACAGCAATTCATGCCCGATGAACTGAAAAAACGTCGCCTTTGGGAAGCACAAGACAATGCTGCCGAGCAGAAACATGCAGAACGCATGAAAGCATTATGGGGCGAGGATAAATTTAAGAAATAATCCTTACTTAATATATCCCATACTACTTCTTCCAACAAACACACCGACCACAACAAAATATACCATTATAAGCATAATCCTAAATCTTTTCCCTAAATTTGCGTACTCACTTTAAACATAAACAGAATGAGAACTGTAGTATTAGACGGTTACACCGCAAATCCCGGTGATCTTTGCTGGGACAAATTGAAAGAGTTTGGCGAATGCGTAATTTATGATCGTACCGCCCCCGCCGAAGTACTGGAACGTGCTGCCGGTGCAGAAGCCCTCCTCACCAATAAAGTAGTGATCAACAGCGAAATGATGGCTGCCCTGCCCGATCTGAAATATATCGGCGTGCTGGCTACAGGCTACAACGTAGTAGACATAGCTGCCGCCCGTGAACGAGGTATCATTGTCACCAACATTCCTGCATATAGTACTCCCTCCGTAGGACAAATGGTATTTGCCCACATACTGAATATCACTCAACAAGTACGCCATTACTCTGAAGAGGTCAGCAGAGGAGACTGGAGCAAGAGCCCCGATTTTTGTTTCTACAATACCCCACTTATTGAATTGCTTGGCAAGAAGATAGGAATCATCGGTCTGGGACAGACCGGATATAACACTGCCCGTATAGCCATTGGCTTCGGAATGAAGGTATGGGCCTATACTTCTAAATCGCGTCTGCAACTCCCACCCGAAATCAGAAAAGCAGATCTCGACCAATTATTCCACGAATGCGACATCGTCAGCCTGCACTGTCCGTTGAACGACAGTACTCGCGAAATGGTCAACGCCAGCCGTCTCTCTTTAATGAAACCTACCTCCATCATTATCAATACCGGACGTGGTCCACTTATTAATGAGCAAGATCTTGCCAATGCCTTGAACACCGGACAAATATATGCCGCCGGACTGGATGTTCTCTCCGAAGAACCACCTCGTCCGGACAATCCGTTATTGACTGCACGAAATTGTTTCATCACCCCACACATCGCCTGGGCCAACTTTGAAGCACGCCAAAGGCTGATACATATAGCAGTCAGTAACCTGAAAGCGTATGCGGAAGGAAAACCGGTAAATATTATAAAATAACATTCCTTTCAATAAACATGGGAAAATCTGAAATTCACAGTCTCTTCCGCAGTATTCCAGTGATCCTGACAGTCATTCTGGCTACTGTTACTATTATCTCCGCCTTTTCCGGGAACTTTGATCCTGCTAATTCCAAATATATGCCTGTATTGGGATTAGCTCTTCCAGTATTACTGATATGCAATCTACTGGTTGCCATCTGTTGGGCATTTGCCCGCAGTCGCTGGATCCTCATCCCTTTTGCGGCATTGGCTTTCAACTACGGTTATATACTTTCCGTTTTTCAATTCAATTTCACAAAAAAAATCCCTGAAGGACATTACAGTAGTAACTATGCCGATGGATATTTGAAAGTAGCCACTTATAATGTCGGCAATTTTGGTACCGAGATCACCGGCTACTCCTGCAAAGAGATTGCCCGCTACATGAAACAACAAGAAGTCGATGTACTCTGCTTCCAAGAGTTCGGCGACAATCAGTACTTTCCGATGGACAGCATCCGCAATGTATTTTCCCACTGGCGATATGCCTTGATACCCACTGAAGACTCCATCAGCGGAGTGCTTCCTATCGCCGTATTCAGCCGTTACCCACTCATCAATCCCCGATTTATTTCTTATCCGCAAAGTGCCAACTGCAGCATGCAGTGCGATATCATATTAGGAAGAGACACTGTCCGTCTGCTCAACAACCACCTGCAGACTACCAGTGTCAATCAAAACCGTCGGAAATGGGAACGCGGTCTTAACAATACGAATGACACCCGTCGTGAAGTGGAAGTTGTACAAGGTGCTATCAACACTTTGCACGACAACTTTGTGAAGCGTGCCGAACAGACAGACAGTATCCGTCAACTGGCCCTCGCCAGTCCTTACTCCGTAGTAGTGTGCGGTGACTTCAACTCTTTGCCGTCTTCCTACACCTATACAGAATTAAGTGATATACTTAAAGACGGGTTCCGCACCAGTGGACGGGGTTACATGTATACCTTCCGCTACTTCAAACGTTTGTTGCGTATCGACTATATTTTCCATTCACCCACCATTCAGGGATACCGCTACTACTCGCCTGACCTGGACTTATGTAGTGACCACAACCCGGTACTGATGGAAATGAAAATAAAGAAATAAATCTAAATCATTCATGTACAAAAATACCCCAGCATGTAAATGGAGTTACCGTGTGGAAGAAACTAAGTTACCATCTGGGATAAACAGAATTTCCATGAAAGGGAAATGTACTATGTGCTGAGGATGAGGTTTCATTTTTCCAGTAGGAGAAATATTTTTTCCCAATAGGAGAAAAATTAGACTAAAATGTCTTCAAAGAAAGACCACTCTCCTATTTCATACAAAATTTCCCCTATAAAATTTCATTTCCGCTAAGAAAAAGGCAAAACAAGCGTTTCCTATCGATAAGATACTACAGTAAAGAAAGGACTTTTCATAATGATACAAATGATTAAAACGAGACTGAACTCTAAAAAAATAGAGTTCAGTCTCGTTTTAACTCAACACTTTTTATCAAATAGAAAGAATAACCAACAATCCCTTTTGAGTTATATTTGGTATATTATTCATTCTGCAAAAATAAGTACTAGAGAAATAAAATCAGGTACGGTTTTTCTTTTATTTTTTCCTCAAAACTATTGACAAGAAACTTTAGACACCAACCATGCCTAACTCAGATTTTAACATTCAATAATATTAGTCATTCAAACATAAAATTATTTTCACCAAATCCAAGCATCAAAGTCACAGGCAACTTCCACTGCATTCTCCACACTATCAACCAGATTACAAAAGAAATCAATTCCTGTTTCTTCCTCCAGTCTGTCAATGCTCACCGCATAAGCCTTGAAGTCATCAGCTGTAGGTTTCTGCGGCAAAGTCTCTGAATGAGGTACCAAAAAACCAATAGCATTATACACACCGTCTTTCTCAGAAAGAAGAGCTATATAGTAATATGCCGGACAAACTAAACCATGAATTGTCCTACCGTTAGCATCAGTTTCAGGATATTTGCCATCACCACCTTTTACGGTACCAGTAAAGCCTGTGAGCAACTTATTGAGTGTGGCACCTTTTGCCACATATACCTTATCATAAGTATTACCTATAGTGGAACGTCCCCATTTCTGTATCAACTGCTCCAGTCCTACCCAATATTTCTGATTAAACGAAGCTATCTGTGCTGATATATTTGTATAAAGAAAAGTCTGTTCATTCGCTTCCTTACAATATACACGATCTTCACTGGCGCAAATATGCCCTTTATCGAAACCATCACTCTTGTGATCAGCTTCTTCTACTCCTCCCATTGTATCAAAGTTGTATGCAGAATCCCATCCCCAAGCATCAGTACGCTTTACATTGTCCTGTGCGGTTAGCTTATCAAAGTAAAAAGCCACCCACGACGAATGACGAAGTTCCGCATTCCAAGATGTCGCCAGATTCATAATATACTGATCATTATAGTTCACATAATGCTCACGATAAATTCCATTAACCTCATTAACAGCCGGCATCTCCAAATTAAGTACCGAAGGAAAATCTACTAAATAAGCTTCATTAGCATTAATATTTGGTCCTACGGATGTCTGATCGGTCAGGACATACTCTATTCCCACATTGTTACCGTCGATATAGGCCACACGCAACTTCATATAGTTATATACACGATATTCACCATAGCGTACCCAATAGCATTTACCTTCGATCACCTCAGCCATATGGCTCCATGCTCCCTGCTCAGATGCTTCTGCCATACCATCAAGCCGTGTGCTTCCATCCTCCAAGAAATAGAAATGGGAACCATAAAAAGTCTTCTCTTTCAGATAAAACGGAAGAGAAGATCCTTCAGGATTAAACACATTGAAACCTTTTTTAGAATCTTCGTATCCTTGCATTACAAAGGTGGAAGCATCACTCTGCGTAGTCTCTATGTAACCATTATCCGGAACAATATCTGTGTCACAAGCCATTAAAGTCCAGAGAAAGAGACTTATATAAAAAAGTTTATTAAATAGTTTCATATATTATATAAAAAGGGAGGTGACAAATGCTTCATACAAAGCTTGTCACCTCCAGTTAATCAAAATATTTACTCAGCGTCTTTTTCTTTGATCAAAATGTTCTGAATTTCCCACGTTGGTGCACTCTCCTCAGTAGATACGTATTGGAAAGCGATACGTACGATATTACCTACATATTTAGAAAGATCTATATTTCCCACATTCACAAAATTCCAGTCTGTACCTGCCGGGCGTTTCTCAAGTTGTATTTCTTCCCATGTAGCCTTTGTCACATCATCCTTATAATCAATAGAAATCTTCACAAAACAATGATCAGCCACAGTAGCATTGGTACCCAGTTTATTGACAGCCTCATCAAAGGTCATCACTGGAGCCACCCCCTTACGGAAGTCAAAAGCAGGAGATACTAACCAACTCTCGGCTGCATTGCATTGGTTACTGAAAGCTGCCCCCTTCCAGCCATAGGAAGTAGTATTTACCCAAACAAAACTTATACCACCGCTCAGCAACACATCTTGAGCCTTGAATCCGGCTTCGTTACCATTCAGCGATTCATCAATATAAACGCTTATCTTGGCAGATATACCGTCTTTGTCAAGTGTAAATGTTGTAGCTTGTTCCACACTTTCGGGAGTCGCAATCCAGTTACCCGCACTTTTTGTGAATTCTTCCACACCATAAGCATCAGCCTTCTTCTTGTAAACCACCACTGCACGATCAGCATCAACAGCATATGGATATTTACCATTTAGGTAAACAGGCAATACCAATTCGGGTTCTGCAATAAATGAAGCACCTATGGAAGCATAAACTGAAGGTTCCACTACAGCCACCTTGGCATCATCATTGGAGTAAAGAGACCAACTCTCACCGTTATAACGATAAAGTGAGGAAGTGTTAGATGCTACATAAGCACGAGTCATAGTACGAGTGTTTGCTGATACAGCATAATCCGTAGAAACCCAGACCGTAAGAGCCTCAGGACTGCCAAAATTAATAGCCTCATCCATCGTCATATAAGGCAATACTGCATTTTCCTCTATCTCGATCGCAGGAGATACTAAATAAGATTCAGACGCATGATTTACACTGTTAACAAAAGCAGAAGCTTTGAAACCAAACTTATCTGTATTCTGCCATATAAAATCCAAACCACCAGTATTAACATCATAGAAAGTAAAGCCACCCATATCTCCCAATAAGGAATTGGTATAATATGTCTTATCATTAACCTTAGAAGCAGCATAACTACCAAATGAGTACTGAGCAACACCTTCCTTATTTACATAGTAATTCAACTTCACGCTTTTCTCTTTCTGAACATTGGTGATAGTAAACAAATCCGCACCGCCCGCAGAAGTAACTGTCCAGTCGTATCCCTCTGTACCAACTTCGGTAGTTACGTTAAAACTGTCATAATTACCGCTCATATAAAAATACTGCCCCAACACATTCTTAATATTGAAACCTGCTTCAGTAGCTTCAAGCGTAATAATAAAATCAGCAGCATCAGCAACTGCAATAACGCCAGCTTCCACCTTTATAGGATCGGGATACATATACCCATATGTCTTTCCATCATCCAAACGTCCAAAAGGATAATACTGTCCATCAGCACCCAACGAAGCAATCACATATTTACCCGCTCCTCCAAAAGCACCGCTTTTAGACACCTTGGCAAATGTGCCATCGGCGGTTTCAGCAAATAAATAAACGTCCAAATAAGGCACAGAAAGCACTTTAGCATTCTTCAGTTCCCACGTAGCCGCCCCTGTATCAGTACTGGTATATTTGAAAGCAATGTTCACCACTTGTCCTTTCCATGCAGAAAGATCAATAGCGCCCATATTCACAAAATCCCAGCTCTTTCCTGTTGCACGTACAGGCACTGCTGCAACCTGAGTCCAAGTAGGTTCAGAAGAACCTCCTCCGCCACCACCAATACTAGGTTCCGTTTCAGAATAAGCATAGTCTACGACTACCATATCGCCTGCAACTGCACTTGCTACTTTTTCTTTCAGAATAGCGGGAATCTTACTTACAGTGGCTGGTGAAAGATAAGAAGCCTTTACCTTGTCCCCCCACACGCCATCATAGTCTTCCGACTCTAGTGTATAACCAGATATATCAGTAAAGTCTTTCAAATAAGCAGACGGAGTCTGATACTGATTATATGTAACAGTGAACTTTGATTTAATATCTGCATTAGGATACTTCTCAGCCAAAAAAGCAGGAATGTATTCATCAGCAGTAGCATCGGCAGTAAAATAGCCATTCTTTCCCACACTTTCCAATGCTTCCAAACCTGTCTTTCCTTCCGGATCTTTAGCCAACGCCAATGCCTGATTGGTTTTATCACCGGCAATAGAAGCATAGTCTGAAGTCTGCAGCGTCATAGTGATGTTTTTCACATCCTGATATCCACTATTAATATCAAACTGATCATTGTAATCATCGTTACAGGCCGCTAACAGCACCAGCAAAACAAACGATGTAACTATATTTTTTTTCATAATTCTCTTCTTAAATAATCTTCATGATTAGAAATTAACTCTCAAACGGAGGCTATATGTACGCCCGAGGGTATAGAACACATATACATTCTCGTCTGTAGCAACCTTACCTTTAGGATTCCATGCCTTTTCAATATACTGATAGTTCAGTAAATTATTCACATTACCCGAGAATACAGCATCCAGACCACCAATTTTAAATTTCCAAGAAGCATTCAAGTCTATCATACTTGCAGCGGGAATTCTCCATGGGTCATCTAGTGTATTTTCTTTATTAATGCTAAGCAATGTACCATCTACTTGATAATATGAATAGTTGCGACCATAGTAAGTCCAATCTGCACCTACACGAATATCTTTATTCACATTTACATTCAAACCAACCGCAGCTGTAGTCTGAGCCGAACCACCCACACGTACACCATCCATATTGATAATGGCCCACGCATGATCGGGTCCTAACAGTTCGGTAACATTACCGTTTCTGTCAAGAGGCTGTCCACCTTGCTCAGAGAAGAAATATCCCTTAGCGTTGCTACCCCACTTCCAATCACCATAAGAGAACATACCCGTCAGTTCCATCCAATTAAAAGGCCTAAACTTCAAATCAAGTTCCGCTCCCATGTGAGTAGCTTCTACACCTGACATATTGATATTAGCACGCGTATAACCCAAATCTGTACCAGTAGTCATTGTTTTATCCATCCACTTAGTATAGTAAAGATTGACGTTAGCAGTTAGCATACGATTACGAAACCCATATCCCAACTCAGCAGAAAAAATCTTTTCATTCACAGCATTGGGATTAGTAGCATTGCTACTAGTAGCTTGCATAAATGCACCATAAGAGAATTTTGGTGCACGGCTAATAGCACCCACATTGAAAAATACATTGTGATTTTCGGTCAAATTATAGTTAGCACCTCCCTTAGCAGTAAAGCCCAAGAAATTTACGGTTTCTGATTTCTCATGCGCCTTGTCGTAGTAGAAACGGTCTACACGCCAATAGCCAGTGTTAGAAAGAGAACCTGAGACAAAAGCAGCCAATTTGTCTTTATTATATTCCAATTGGAAAAAAGCGCCTTCTTGCATCACATGACCGTCATAATCGCGATAAACCACGTCACCTACATAAAGTTTTTCATAGGCCCACATAGGATCGGCCGCTGCGGCATTATTGGCAGCTTTCACCTTCAAACGGTCTGCATTATCCATATAGTATTCACCACCAAAAAGGTCAGAAATCACATTAGTATGCGTACCTTTGTAATAACGAAAATCCACACCACCATAAAAATCGAAATTCTCACCGAACTTAGTCGTATAAGTAGAAAGTAAACCATACCAAACATGTTCGTTCTTAGATTCAGACATTACCAATGCCGAACCATATTCACTAGAAGCATTATAATCTTCAATGGCAGCATAGTCAAAAGTACCATCCGGGCAACGGAAAGTAGTATTTAGCACTCCCTTATAAGCACCATTCCAAGAAGAATAGCTATACGGAGAGAATTTATCATTACCTTGACCGGAATAACCGCCACCACGTCCCAATGACATATATAAAGAGGTAGAAAGCGACGATTTGCGATCAATCTCCCACTGATGATTTAAACTGATCTGTGGTTTATGATAATAATTATGGTTTGCATTATAAGCTTCTCCATTTTTACGGTAACCGAACGAAGGGTTATACTTATTATCCGCAACACCATAAGTACGCTTTGTCATTTCCCAATCAGCAATAGTCAAACCAGCACCTTTATCACGTTGATCATGATGCTGCGGTGCACCGGTAGCCATAAATTGTAACTGGTGATTGTCGTTGATGCGCTTGGCCAAATTGATAAAGTAATTGTAACCTTCAAACTTAGTACCTTGTACATAACCGTCTCCCCAATGTTTGGCACCAAGCAAAGTCAAAGCCCAACCATTCTTCGTCAATCCTGTAGAAATATTAAACTGGATCTTGTTCATGCCATCATTACCCATAGCATAAGAAACACTTCCACCTTTCTTCGACTCAAGACCTTTAGTTACAATATTAATTGTACCACCTACTGAAGGTGCAGATACCTTACTGGCTCCCAAGCCACGTTGTGTCTGCAATGTACGGGTTACGTCAGAAAGCCCTGCCCAGTTGCTCCAATATACACCTCCCCACTCCATATCGTTGACAGGTACACCATTCACCATTACGGCCACATTTTCCTGACCGAAACCACGCATGTAGATTTCAGAGTCGCCATAACCGCCGCCCTGCTTATTGGCATGTACACCTGGCGTTGATTTCAGAATTTCAGGAAATTCCTGTGTACCCAACTTTTCTTCAATAAACGTAGGATCTACTGTAGATAAAGCCACCGGAGTCTTACGAGCAACAGCTATAGACGAAGTAATCACCACATCCTTTAGCATCACAGCATCCGGTTCCATCTTGATAGTACCCAAATCAACAGAAGCACCCTTCTGTGTTATTTTCTTCTTGAGGTCTTTGAAACCTACATACTTGAACACCAATGTCCCACCTTGAGCAACACTTTGCTTAAAATAACCATCAATGTCAGTCACAGTTCCTTGTGAAGTGCCTTCTACCATAACAGCAGCGCCCACTAACGGCTCGCCTGTTTCCGAGTCAACAAGCTGCCCCCTCACTGTAGTCTGGGCAAATGCCGCAGCACTGAATACAGACAGCACAGCCACTAACAGGAAATGAATTAGATGTTTTTTCATACTTCTGTTTTTTGTTAATTAAAAGTGTTAATTAATTATTAAATACTGTTTTAAGACGCAAATATAATTAATAAGATTTAGATTTGTATTACATTTCTGCTACAAAATTTCAGAGTAGATAGGAGTTATTGAGACTTTTTATAACAATAAAGCCCTACAAGTTTTTTGCAGGGCTTTCTATTTGTCATCAAAATATAATTTATACTATCAGATTCTCACTGTTATCAGTCATTCATCAGCTTTCTATAACGAACACGGGTAGGTTCTTCTTTTCCTAAACGTTTCTGTTTATTTTCCTCATATTCTGAATAAGAACCTTCGAAATAGAAGACATTGGAGTCTCCTTCGAACGCAAGAATGTGAGTACAAATACGATCGAGGAACCAACGGTCGTGACTGATGATTACAGCACATCCGGCAAAATCTTCAAGACCTTCTTCAAGAGCACGAAGGGTATTTACATCTATGTCATTGGTAGGTTCGTCCAGCAAGAGTACGTTGCCTTCCTCTTTCAATGCCATAGCAAGATGCAGGCGATTGCGTTCACCACCGGAAAGTACGCCGCAGAGTTTTTCCTGATCGCCACCGGAGAAATTGAAACGCGAAAGATACGCACGGGCATTAATATCGCGACCGCCCATACGAATCAGCTCCGTACCACCGGAGATTATCTGATAAACACTCTTGTTCGGATCAATATCACTATGCTGCTGGTCTACATAAGCCACCTTTACGGTCTCTCCTACTTCAAACTCACCTTTATCTACAGTTTCCAATCCCATAATCAGACGGAACAGCGTAGTTTTACCGGCACCGTTAGGACCGATAACACCAACGATACCATTGGGAGGAAGCATAAAATTGAGATCATCAAACAGTAACTTATCACCATAGGCCTTTGCCACATGTTTTGCTTCGATAACTTTATTACCAAGACGCGGACCATTAGGAATGAAGATTTCCAGTTTTTCTTCCTTCTCCTTGATGTCTTCGTTCATCAACTTATCGTAAGAGTTCAAACGTGCTTTTCCTTTTGCCTGGCGTGCCTTAGGGGCCATGCGTACCCAATCCAACTCACGTTCCAATGTTTTACGGCGCTTACTGGCTGTCTTTTCCTCCATTTCCATACGCTTGGTCTTCTGCTCCAGCCAGCTGGAGTAGTTACCCTTCCAAGGAATACCTTCACCACGGTCGAGTTCAAGAATCCAGCCTGCTACATGATCAAGGAAATAACGGTCGTGAGTAACAGCAATTACCGTACCTTCGTATTGTTGTAAATGTTGCTCCAACCAATCGATAGATTCAGCATCAAGGTGGTTGGTAGGCTCATCCAGCAACAGTACGTCAGGCTTCTGCAACAGCAGGCGACAGAGTGCCACACGACGGCGTTCACCTCCAGAAAGATGTTCCACGCTTGCATCTTCGGGCGGGCAACGAAGGGCATCCATAGCACGCTCTAATTTACTATCCAGATTCCAGGCATCAGTTGCATCGATAATATCCTGCAACTCTCCCTGACGTGCAAATAGCTTGTCCATCTTATCAGCATCCTCGTAGTATTCAGGCAAACCAAACTTCTGATTGATCTCTTCATACTCAGTCAATGCATCTACAATGGGCTGCACACCTTCCATTACAATCTCTTTTACAGTTTTTGTAGGATCCAGATAAGGCTCCTGAGCCAGATAGCCTACTGAGTAACCCGGTGAAAATACCACTTCGCCCTGATAAGACTTGTCCAACCCGGCGATAATCTTCAGCAAGGTAGATTTACCGGAACCATTCAAACCGATGATACCGATCTTTGCGCCATAAAAGAACGAAAGATAGATGTTCTTCAACACCTGCTTATTGTTCTGCTGAATGGTCTTGTTCAGCCCTACCATAGAAAAGATAATCTTTTTATCGTCAACTGTTGCCATAAAGTTTTAAGTGTATTATATTAATAATGTATTTACTTTAATACTATGCAGCGCTCTTCGCAATCTGCCACAAAACTTTGGCAAAGATAAGAAAAAAAGAGAAATCCTTTTGCTTTTCCAAAAAATGTCTCTATCTTTGCGCCCGCTTAACAGCAATAAAGGTTTGATTCGCTAGCTCAGCAGGTAGAGCACAACACTTTTAATGTTGGGGTCTTGGGTTCGAGCCCCAAGCGGATCACATAAAAAGGAACTTTGAAAGTTCCTTTTTTTATTCAAAGCAGGCTAAATCATCTGGTTGTTAGCCCCTTACAAATTAAAACACAAAGAAGACTTTAACTAAATAACTATATCTAAACTGTTTCGTCATGAAGAGAAAATTACTATTGCTGATCCTTTTAACTCTATCTTTATCTGCCGTTCAGGCTCAAACCAAACTCAAATGGAACGCTTTATATTGGGCCATGGGTGTAGTGAACATGTCGGCAGAAACCAAACTTGCAGATAAGTGGACATTCAATGGAGATGCCGTATACTCACCCTGGAAAAGCATCGAGGGCAACCCTATGAGATTCGGCCAATTAATTGTAGAAGGCAGATATTACCCTAAAGGAGCATTCAACGGACTCTATGTAGGAGGATATGGCAGTTATCACAGACTGTTTAAATTCACAAAATGGAATTATATCAATCATGATAAATATCAAAAAGGCAATGGCATGTCTTTCGGAGCAACTTTAGGCTATCAAATTAAAATTAACGACCGTTGGGCAGTAGACCTCTTCGCAAGCTATGGATGGCAGCATTCCCGATATAAAGGTTATATAAAATCTACCGGAGAAATGTATGTGGGCAAAAACGCCAGCGCCGAATGGTTACCCTACAAATTAGGTGCATCTTTTGTTTACCGACTGGTAAAATAATTCTAAATATCATTAAATGAGCACGTACCTGATTATCTTTATCAGTACATTTGATTGTTACTCATATATATAATCCATAAAATATAAGTATGTATGAAAGCAATCCGAATTATTTCTTCCTTATTGCTGATTATGGCAATCAGTATACTGACTCTTTCTGCACAAACTAAGAAAGAAAAGAAAGAGCTAAAGAAACAAGCGGTTGAAAAACTCATCACATCCGGGAAATATAGAATAGATGTGAACCGGGCACTTCCTGCAAGGGGACGGTCCGTGATGCTGACTTCTCCATATTCTGTAGAAATCAGGAACGATTCCATCATATCCCATCTACCTTATTACGGAAGGGCCTATTCAATTCCTTATGGTGGCGGAGAAGGGCTCAACTTCAAAGCTCCACTTACCGACTACAAGCTGGATTGGGATAAGAAAGGAACAGCAAAAATTAAATTCACGGCACGGAGCACGGAAGATAAATTCGATTTTGATATCGATATTTTTAGCAACGGCTCCTCTACCATATTCGTAAACATGCAAAACCGCCAGTCCATCAACTTTCAGGGAGAAGTAGATATGACGGAAAAAGAAATGGAAAAATAAGGTATATAACCTGCCAATGATTACCTTTGTGCAATGACATCCTAAATTTATGTACAAAGAATACCCACCATGCAGTCTGCTCTCCCCCTATATTGACAAATATTGGGAATTTAAAGGCAATCCTGAATATGGAATGCGCATCAACATACTTCCCGACGGATGCACGGATTTTATCTTCACCCTTGGAGAGGCTACACAGACGGTAGATGGCAGGCTAACCATGAAACCTTACCGTTCCTACTTCATTGGACCGATGAATAGTTACTCGGAACTGGTAGCTTATGCGGAAACCATTCATATGCTGGGAGTCCGTTTTCTACCTTCCGGATTATCACGTTTCATACAATTACCCCTGCACGAACTTACCAATCAAAGAATCTGTGCTGATGAAGTAACTAACTTCTTCGATGCCTCGTTTGCAGAAAGACTATGTGAAGAGGATAACTTTGGAGACAGAATAAAGATAATAGAAGAATTATTCATCAAGTCTTTATACAAATATGATCTACAGACGGACCCACAGATTGCGTTTGCCATAGAACAAATAAACCGTCATCAGGGAAAACTCCCGGTACAATCATTAGTGGAAGATATTTGCCTATGCCAACGACAATTCGAACGTAAATTCAAAATAAATACAGGATACACTCCCAAAATATACAGCAGAATTATGCAGTTCAAAAATGCGGTAGATTTATTGAGGAGTGCTACCTGCGATAACCTGTTATCTACTGCTGTTCATGCAGGATACTATGATGTCCCCCATCTTTCAAGAGAAATAAAAAGGATGTCAGGTAATACCCCCTACTCTTTTCTGGCCCTTCCTTCGCCGGAAGAAGAAGTCACGCTGACTTACATAGAAGCATAAATGTCGTTTTTATACAATGAAGGAATATCTCCGGCTACTTATATTTGCACCATTCAATTAACAAAACAGATTTAAAAGATGGAAACACTTGAAAAGAAAGCCGCAGAAATGCTTCAAAAGAGCGAAGTAGTAGTTCTTGCCTCTATTAACCAAGAGGGGTATCCCCGCCCTGTACCTATGAGTATGGTTAAAGCCGAAGGTATTTCAACCGTTTGGATGTCAACCGGAAACGACTCATGGAAAACAATTGATTTTCGTAAGAATCCGAAAGGGGGTTTATGTTTCTATGCTCAGGGAGACAGCGTTTGCATGACCGGTGATGTAGAAGTTATCACAGATGCAGATACCAAACAAGAACTTTGGCAAGACTGGTTCATCAACCATTTTCCCGGTGGCCCGACTGACCCCAACTATGTTATACTAAAGTTTGAGGCTAACCATGCTACTTACTGGATAGAGGGAAAGTTCGTCCACAGAAAAGTTTAATGAGTATTAAGTTACGTTCAATAAAAAGATAATCCACCGAAAGTTAACCTAATAAAGAATATAAATTCATATATTTGCGTTTACTATAAAACAAACTCATATATGAAGATCAAAACTTTATTATTCCTGTTTATCTGTCTCTCTTTAAGTGCCTGCAAGGATGATGACGATCCAAGTGGTAACAGTGATCGTCCTGAGACGCAGGCATGGATAGAAGATACCATGCGCGAACATTATTATTGGTACAATGAAATACCGGCAGCCGGCAAGCTGAATTATGCGAATGATCCGGAAACTTTCTTTTATTCATTATTGTCTGATAAAGACGGGAAAGTTCGTGGAAGCAAACATCAATATTTCTCCTACATCAAAGAACTCACAGGAGAAAATACACGTAGCACGATAAATGAAGAGTATTCATACGGTTTTGAATTTACGGGTATTTATGCTGATAAAACACATCAGGATATACTTGCGCTCGTACTATATGTAGTGAAAGGTTCTCCGGCCGATGATGCCGGATTGCAACGAGGCGACTGGATTACAGAAATCAATGATGCTCCAGTTACAGATGCTAATTTTGCATCATTATCCGGAGGTGAGGCCTGTTCATTAACAATAGCCAAATGGGACCCGGCAACAAAGAAGTTTGTGATTCAGAATGAAAAAATAAATTTAGCATCAGCCCGGAAAGTTGAAGATGATCCGGTGTATACATGGAACGTCATCGAAAGTCCTGTTAAAAATAAAAAAGTAGGTTATCTGCTTTACAACCATTTCACTGCAGGGAAAAGCGATGATGACACGTCTTACGACGACCATTTAAAATCTCTTTCAGGCTCTGACTTCAACGGAGTGGATGAATTTGTCTTGGATTTACGATACAACAATGGTGGAGCATTATCTTCCGGTATCTTATTATGTACTATTCTCCAACCGGGAAATCAAGTTGGCAATAAATTAGGTTACCTACAATACAATGATAAACAAAAAAATAAAAAGGTACAATTTAACACCAACCAGAGTTTGCTCGGATCAAACGGGAAAAACCTGAACCTGAAGACACTGTATGTATTAGTAAGTAGCTCCAGTGCATCCGCTTCGGAAATGGTGATCAACTCATTGGAACCATTTATGAATGTTGTGGTAATTGGAGAAACGACTGTAGGTAAAAACGTCGGTTCACTGGAATATACAAGCGACGACAAGAAGTGGGAAATACACCCTATTGTTTGTCAAATATATAATTCAGTAGACTTTACTGATTATGCTGATGGAATAGCGCCGGATGTACAACTTGACGAAGCATTCACATACGTTGATGCTCAAACAGTATCTCCCATTGAAATGTTTCCTTTAGGAGATCCGAATGAACACTTATTTAAAGCTGCCATAGACCTGATTGACGGGAAAGCCACCCTTACCCGTAGTATAGAAGTACCGGGCACAGCTACTTATAAAAAGGTTCCTGGTAACTCAATAGACAGAAAAGCAACCGGCAGTGTGATTATTAACAAATAATCCGTAAATTTGCAGTCCGAAATTTACAGACTGTAAATCATGCAAGGAACAAAGAATCTGACTAAAGGGTCTATCAATCGCCAGTTATTTAATCTGGCGATACCTATTATGGCCACTTCCTTTATCCAGATGGCATACAGCCTGACGGACATGGCATGGGTAGGTCGTTTAGGCAGTGAAGCAGTTGCTGCTGTCGGTGCGGTAGGTATACTCACCTGGATGTCCGGTTCCATAGCCTTGCTGAATAAAGTAGGTTCTGAAGTCAGCGTAGGGCAATCTATCGGGGCTCGTAGCGAACAAGATGCACGGCAGTTCGCTTCACATAATATCAGTATTGCCCTGCTCATTTCTGTATGCTGGGCTGCTCTTTTATTTTTGTTTGCCAATCCTGTCCTGCATATATTCGAACTGAAAGAGCATATCACAGAAAATGCCGTAACTTACCTGCGCATTGTCTCAACAGGATTACCTTTCGTATTTTTATCGGCCGCCTTCACAGGAATATACAATGCGGCAGGACGAAGCAAGACACCTTTTTACATCAGTGGTACCGGGTTGATAATGAATATCATACTCGACCCGTTATTTATCTTCGGTTTTGGCTGGGGAACAGTGGGTGCAGCCCTCGCCACATGGTTATCCGAAGCTACAGTATTCGGTATTTTCATTTATCAGCTACGGTATAAAGACAATCTGCTGGGAGGCTTCCCTTTTCTTACCCGTCTTAAAAAGAAATACACCCACCGTATATTCAAGCTCGGGCTTCCGGTAGCTACGCTGAATACCTTGTTTGCCTTTGTCAATATGTTCCTTTCGCGTACGGCTTCGGAACAAGGGGGACATATCGGACTTATGGCTTTCACTACCGGAGGACAAATAGAAGCCATTACCTGGAATACCTCGCAAGGTTTCTCTACCGCATTAAGTACCTTCATTGCACAGAATTATGCTGCCGGAGAAAAATCGAGAGTAAAAAGGGCTTGGTATACCACACTGTGGATGACCTCCATATTCGGTACCCTATGCTCATTACTCTTCATTTTCTTTGGAAGTGAAGTGTTTTCCATTTTCGTACCCGAACCGGAGGCTTTCCGCGTAGGTGGTGATTTCCTGCGTATAGACGGTTATTCACAACTCTTCATGATGCTGGAAATCACCATGCAAGGCGTATTCTACGGATTAGGAAGAACAATTCCGCCAGCCATCATCAGTATATCATGTAACTATATGCGTATTCCCGTAGCCCTGCTTCTGGTACATTTGGGAATGGGGGTAGATGCTATATGGTGGGCCGTAAGTGCAACCACCATTGCTAAGGGACTTATCCTCACACTCTGGTTTATACTTATAAAAAGAAAAATTCTCTAAAAAAGGAGAACAAAATACCTAAACATAACATCAACATATTTGTTATATATCTAACTTTGCATTACAAACATAGTAACATTTTTAAAAGAACAAATTATGAAAAAGATGAAAATTAGTGTACTGTTATTGAGCGGTGCTATATTATTAGGAAGTTGCAGTACAATGAACAATACCGCGAAAGGCGGTGTGATTGGTGGTGGATCAGGCGCAGCAGCCGGTGCTATCATTGGCGGACTTATCGGTAAAGGTAAGGGCGCAGCTATTGGTGCGGCTGTAGGTGCGGCAGTAGGTACAGGTGCCGGTGTTGCCATTGGCCATAAGATGGATAAGAAAGCTGCCGAAGCTGCCAAAATTGAAGGTGCACAGGTAGAGAAAGTAACCGATACCAACGGACTTGCTGCTGTAAAAGTAACTTTCGAATCAGGCATCCTGTTTGGCTTTAACTCATCAGCATTGAGCAATACTTCTAAAGCTTCTTTGCGCGAACTGGCCCAGATCCTGAAAGAAGATCCTACAACGGACATTGCTATCGTAGGTCATACAGATAAAGTAGGTACGTATGAAGCCAATATGAAAGTTTCAAAGGACCGTGCATATACTGTAGAGAATTATCTGCAGGATTGCGGCGTTTCTCCTGCACAATTCAAGCAAGTGGAAGGCGTAGGCTACAATCAGTATGATGACAGCATGACAGCCAGTCAAAACCGTCGCGTGGATATCTATATGTATGCCAGCGAACAGATGATTAAGAACGCAGAAGCAGGAAAATAAGCTACAAGCTACAAAGCTACGAGCTACAAGTTGCTACGCTATCAGTCCGAAAGGTACTTGTAGCTTGTAACTCGTAGCTCGTAGCTTGTCGTTACTAACTAACAAAAACCACGACAATAAGTATGAAGAAGGTTTTGCGAATTCTACGCAATCTGATACTCTTTTTCTTTATCTCCACTATTCTCACAGTGGTGATCTATCGTTTTATTCCCGTTTACTTCACTCCCCTCATGGTTATCCGGAGTACTCAACAGATTTTTAAAGGCGAAAAACCGGTCTGGCATCACAGTTGGGTTTCTTTTGATAAAATCTCTCCTCACCTGCCGATGGCGGTAATCGCTTCGGAAGACAATCGCTTTGCTACTCACAATGGTTTCGATTTCATAGAAATAAAAAAAGCTATGAAAGAGAATGAAACACGAAAGCGGAAGCGAGGAGCCAGCACCATCAGCCAGCAGACAGCAAAAAATGTATTTCTTTGGCCCCAATCTTCATGGATGCGAAAAGGACTTGAAGTTTACTTCACCTGGCTTATTGAACTCTGTTGGTCGAAAGAACGGATCATGGAAGTATATCTTAACTCTATCGAAATGGGAAAAGGTATTTATGGAGCAGAAGCTACCGCCAAATACAAGTTCCACACCACTGCTGCCAAACTAACAGCAGGCCAATGTGCATTGATTGCAGCAACCCTTCCTAACCCCATACGCTTTAATTCTGCACACCCGTCAGCTTACATCCTGCGCAGGCAGTCACAGATATTAAGGTTGATGAAGTTAGTTCCCAAATTCCCTCCGGTAAAAAAAGCAGAAAAGAAATGAAGAAAGCCTTGCCATTGTTCTTAATTTGCATACTTATCTGTTGTGGAGCACATGCCCAACGTACAGAAGTTTATAACCCGCATATACATACGGTGCAGGTCATCGCCAACAACGACTATATGGCTCCTGCCGCCATCCGGTTAGGTGAAGGTGAAACTGTAGAAATCTCATTCGACCACCTCACGCACGATTACCATCGTTATCAGTATGTCCTCACACATTGCAATGCAGACTGGACCCCGTCCGATCTTTCCGAAACAGAATACCTGGATGGTTTCAATGATAATCCGATAGAGGATCACGATATTTCTGTCAACACTACTCTACCCTATACACACTATCGCCTGACGCTTCCTAATGACCAGGTACGTCCCAAACTTTCCGGTAACTATCGTCTGGTGGTTTATGATGATGCAGAGGGCAAGAATAAACCCGCTTTCAGCACTTGCTTCCGGATATTGGAGAAAGAGGTAAACATATCAGCACAAGTCAGCAGTGATACAGAGATAGATCGTAACAAGACCCATCAGCAAGTCAGCTTCAGTATCCAGCATAAGGGATATCCCATTCGTAACCCTCAGAATGAAATCAAAGTGCACGTTTTACAAGATAATCGTACAGACAACGAAGTTACCAATCTTCAACCTTCTTACGTTGGTCCTGACCAGTTACGCTACGAACATAACCGTGCGCTGATATTTCCAGCAGGAAACGAATATCGCCGTTTCGAAATGGTGAGTACACGATATGCCTCACAAGGTGTGGAAAGTATCCGCTATCATGCCCCTTACTATCACGTCACGCTACAACCAGACCAGCCACGCCTACTAAATTATAGTTATGACCAGGATCAGAATGGGCGTTTTGTAATACGGTATGATGAAGCGGTGGATAACAATACGGAAGCAGATTACTTCTTTGTACATTTCTCTCTGTTATGGGAGAATCCGCTTACAGAGGGAAAGTTTTATCTGCAAGGAGCTTTCACGTATGATGATTTTAATGAAGAGAATCTGCTGAAATATAATCCGGAGACTCACGCTTATGAGTGTGCCCGATTGCTGAAGCAGGGAGCATATAATTACCAGTATCTGTATGTAGCCCCCGGAAGTACAGTAGGAAGCACCGCACAGGCAGAGGGGAATTTCTATGAAACGGAGAATGAATATCTGATACTTGTTTATCACCGGCCTTTTGGAGAGAGGTATGACCGACTGATTGGTATGCAACAGGTTAGTTATAAATAAGAAACCAACTAAACAGGTATTTACCCGGCTCTTTTTGCATCTTTACCGTAAGTCTTATTGGGTGTTGACCGTAGTCAACAGGCCTGTCAACGTAGGTTAACAGGACCGTCAACCAACGTTGACAGGCCTGTTAACCAAGGTCAACATCCCATTATTCCTAAGAGCAAACGTTATATTCATTAGTCCTGAACAAAACAATCCCTTATATAGAACAAATGAATCAATAAGCTCTTAGTACGAATGCCCTCCGTCCTTCATCTCTTTCTCATTAATCTTATGTATATCAATGCTTCTCCAAGCATAGAAGATATACGCAAGCACAAATGGAACCAAGAAAGAAACATAGAACATCACCCTCAATGTAAACTCACTGGAACAACTGTTTGCCAAAGTCAATGAACTTTGCAGATCATTTGTAGAAGGATAATAAGCCGTATGATTGTAGCCCGCAACAAGCAGTAATGCCAACACAGCAAGCACCGTACCAATACCTGTAAACCAAATACCCTTATCGAATTTAGGCTTCAACAAACTCTTCCCAATGCCAAAAAGCACCAGTGCCACCCCAATAAGAAAAAGCACCAACACCACCGGCATTTCAATAAAGTTCGTCAGATACTTATAAGGTTCCATGAAGATTTCTCCCGTCTCCGGATTCACAGCATATCCATCCGCCAACAGTGTACGGATAACGAATGACAAAAAGAATACAAGAAACAACACCGAATTTCCAATCAGGGAACGACGGCTACGTGCCACCAAATCTTTATCATCAATATTATTAATAAAGTACAATGCACCCAAAATACGTGCAAGGAAGAATACAGCCAATCCCAACACTACATTCCATGGGTTAGCCAATGCATCCAGTCCGTGCCAGCCATTTGCCCAATGGCTAATAACAGGCATCACCGTATTCGTCATACTGGCTTTATTGATATAAAACTCCGAACCTGTAAAGAACGTAGCCACCGCACCACCCAGCAGCACCGGACCTACTACACCGTTAATCACCAGGAAAGTACGATATGTATTTTTTCCCAGCAGATTACCCGCCTTGCTCTGGAATTCATAACTGACAGCCTGCAACACAAAGCTAAACAGGATAATCATCCACAACCAGTATGCACCACCAAAACTCGTACTGTAGAACAATGGGAACGATGCAAAAAATGCACCGCCAAACGTAACTAACGTCGTAAATGTGAACTCCCATTTCCGCCCTGTAGAGTTAACCATCATCTTCCGATGTTCTTCCGTCTTACCCAGACAGAAGATAAGCGAATTACCTCCCTGCACAAACAGCAGGAATACAAGAAGGGCCCCCAGCAATGATACCACGAACCACCAATATTGTTGTAGAAAAACGTAAGACATGAACTTTAATTTTTAATTATTAATTTCTAATTATTAATTATTCTCCGGTCCTTTCTTTATTGCCTTCAACAGAATACCGATTTCTGCTATCAGCATAATAGTAAACAACACCAGGAAGATAAAGAATGTCGTCTGTACGGAACCCACATCCAGCTTAGAAATAGCCGCATTCACAGGCAACATATCCTGTATAGCCCACGGCTGACGTCCGCACTCTGCAACTACCCATCCGGCTTGTCCCGCCAGATAGCCCAACGGAATGGTCAGTAATGCAACCCAATGCATCCACTTCATCTTCGACAAATCACGCTTATATGCCAGGAACAGTATTACAATAAAGAATAATATAAAGTAACCACCCAGCATCACCATCACACGGAAAGCATAGAATGTCAACGGTACATTAGGTACCAGATCATTCACATCCTTAATATATCCATAGCCGAAATAAGCTACATTTTCTTTCAACGTTTTGGCCGCTATCTTCGCATCTTCCTCGTTACCTGCCGACTTGGCATCACGATAAGCTGCCAATGCAGCAATTGCTGTCTTCCCACGCTCTATCTTCTCTTCTGCGGAAAGTGCTTTGGTACCGTCTTTCAATTCATATCCGCCCTCCAACAAGTCTGTAATACCGGGTACAAATGCATCCATTTTTCTTTCAGCAAGCAAAGAGAGCATCTTTGGTATCTCCATCCTGAACAGGAAAGGAGCCTGTCCGTCATCGTATGTCTTCTTTTCAGGATTCAGCATACCGATTGCTACCAATCCGGCCCCTTGCTGCCCCTCGTAATAACCTTCCATTGCTGCCAGCTTCATCGGCTGCGTTTGCGCCACCTGATAACCCGACCCATCACCGGTCCATGCAGAAAGCACAGCCGAAACCAAACCTACCCAGGCAGCAATCTTTATGCTTGACAATGCAAACTTCTTATCCCGTTTCTTCAGCAGGAACCAGCAGGCAACACCTACCACAAATACAGCACCCAGCACCCAACCGGACAACACGGTATGGAAAAACTTATTTACTGCTGTAGGTGATAATGCTACTGCCCAGAAATCTACCATCTCATTTCTCACCGTATCAGGATTGAATTCCATCCCCACCGGATTCTGCATCCATGCATTCGCCACAAGTATCCACCAAGCAGATATTGTGGCCCCCAATCCCGTCAGCCAGGTAGATGCCAGATGGAATTTTTTGCTCACCTTATCCCAGCCAAAGAACATGACTGCAATAAAAGTAGCTTCCATAAAAAAAGCCAAAATACCTTCGATGGCAAGTGGTGCTCCAAAAATGTCGCCCACAAACCAGCTGTAGTTACTCCAGTTGGTTCCGAACTCAAATTCAAGAATCAATCCCGTGGCCACTCCCACGGCAAAGTTGATACCGAACAATTTCATCCAAAACTTGGCGGTGCGTTTCCAAAACTCATCCCCCGTACGATAATACATGGTCTCCATGATACCCATGATGACTGCCAGCCCCAATGTGAGCGGCACAAAAATCCAGTGATAAATGGCGGTCAGTGCGAATTGCGCCCTCGACCAGTCAATCAGAGAAGTGTCAATGTGTTCAAGCATAAGAAATCAAGTTATTAATTATGAAGTTATAAGTAATTTACAGTATTAAGCGCTGGTCAATCCGGAGTGGAAGAAGGGGAATCACCAAGAGCACGGTCAATAAGTTCCCTACCCACATACTCCTCCTTATCTTCGCCTACCGCAGACGAGTTCAGATAATTGGGGAAGAAGAATATACGCAATATGAAAAACATGATGAACAGTTTCACCAGAATAATGAGCCACAGAGTTTTCCCGAGCGTCATACTCCGGAATCCATCGACGTAAAACTGCCAGATTTTCTGGATTGTATTTTTCATAATAGAAAATTTATAATCATTACAAATATAAAACTTTTATATTCTAAATAACAAATAAAAGGGCAAAAAGTTAGTTATCGACACAAAAAAGCATTCCGGCGTCGAAAAATTCCGAACCGTCTATCTATTTTGCAGGGCATTTTACGACACTGTATCTTCGCAATCGTAAAACAATATAGCATAACGAAGATATGAGAAACGTAAGAAGATTGACAGTGATAACACTCAGTGTGGCAAGCGCCTGTGTCGGCAGCACGACACTGCAGGCACAGGATGCGACTCCCACTGCAGCGCAGGAAATCACAGTACAAAGTACTTCATCGCAAGACGATGCGGCGCTCCCCTCTCAGTGGGACTTGCAAACCTGCATTGACTATGCCCTGCAACACAACATCACCCTGAAGCGTAACCGTATCAGTGCGGAAAGCGCCGAAGTGGATGTGAAAACTGCGAAAGCAGCCCTGTTTCCCAGTTTGTCGGCAAGTGTCAGCCAACGTATCGTAAACCGCCCCAACAGCGAGACAAATACGATTATCGATGGTGACAACATCACCAGCAGCACCAGTAAGACGTCGTACAATGGTAGCTATGGTATTGATGCCAGTTGGACTCTCTACAATGGTAGCAAGCGCCTGAACACTATCAAGCAGCAGAAGCTGAACAACCGCATTGCCGAACTCAATGTAGCCGAAAGTGAAAATTCTATCGAAGAGAGCATTGCACAAATATATGTGCAGATACTCTACGCTGCCGAAGCTGTTAAAGTAAATGAGAATACTCTTGCCGTCAGCCAGGCCGAACGTGATCGCGGACAACAGTTGCTGGAGGCCGGAAGTATCGCCAAGAGCGACCTCGCACAGTTGGAATCACAGGTCAGTACTGATAAATATCAGTTAGTGACGGCACAAGCCACCTTGCAAGATTACAAATTACAACTGAAACAACTTCTGGAGTTGGATGGTGAAAGTGAAATGAATCTCTATCTGCCTGCCTTAGGTGATGAAAATGTGCTGACGCCCCTGCCCACCAAAACAGATGTGTATCGAGCTGCTCTCACTTTCCGTCCTGAGATAGAATCGGGTAAGCTGAATGTACAGGCTTCCGATTTGGATATCAGCATTGCCAAAGCAGGATATATCCCTACACTAAGCCTCAGTGCCGGTATCGGTACTACGAACGCCAACGGAAATGATTTCTCTTTCTCCGAACAGGTAAAGAATAACTGGAACAATTCATTAGGTCTGACTGTAAGCATTCCTATCTTCAACAACCGTCAAACCAAAAGTGCGGTACAGAAAGCCCGCCTGCAAAAACAGACCAGCGAACTGGACTTGCAGGATCAGCAGAAGACATTATACAAGACTATTGAAAGTTTATGGTTAGATGCCAATAGTGCACAACAACAATATGTAGCAGCTGCCGAGAAACTACGTAGTACACAAACAAGTTACGATCTCATTCAAGAGCAGTTCAACCTGGGCATGAAGAATACAGTAGAACTGCTGACAGAGAAGAATAACCTGCTCAATGCGCAACAGGAAACATTGCAAGCCAAATATATGGCTATATTGAATGCACAGTTATTGCGATTCTACCAGGGAGAAGGGATAAGGTTGTGATAGAATGATAAGGTGATAGAGTGATTAGTGATAAATAAAAGAAACGATATGAGCAAGAAGAAAATTATCAGTATGGCGGTCGGAGTCATCATTGTAGCCGGCCTAGCTATTTGGGCATTTGGCGGAGAAGCCAAAAAACGGAAAGTGGTATACGAGACGACTACCGTAAGTCGTAGCGACATTTCCAACTCTGTGACTGCCACAGGCACCATTGAACCGGTGACTGAAGTGGAAGTAGGTACACAGGTCAGTGGTATCATTGATAAGCTGTATGCAGATTATAATTCGGTAGTGACCAAAGGGCAACTCATTGCCGAAATGGATAAAGTGACCCTGCAAAGTGAGCTTGCTTCACAAAAAGCAACCTATGATGGTGCCAAAGCCGAATATGAATATCAACAGAAGAACTACGAACGCAACAAAGGTCTGCACGAGAAGCAACTCATCAGCGATACGGATTACGAGCAAAGCCTCTACAACTACCAGAAAGCCAAAAGCGCCTATGACAGTAGTAAGGCATCTCTTGCCAAGGCAGAACGTAACTTGTCGTACGCCACCATTACCTCTCCTATCGACGGCGTTGTTATCAGCCGTGATGTAGAAGAAGGACAGACAGTAGCTTCCGGCTTCGAAACTCCGACCCTCTTCACCATTGCTGCGGACTTGACACAAATGCAAGTAGTGGCCGATGTAGATGAAGCTGACATAGGCGATGTAGAAGAAGGACAACGTGTGAGCTTTACAGTAGATGCTTATCCGAATGATGTATTCGAAGGTAAAGTTACACAGATCCGTCTTGGAGCAACCAGCAGTTCAAGCAGTACCACTACATCTACCACTGTGGTAACTTATGAAGTAGTGATCTCCGCCCACAACCCTGATTTGAAATTGAAACCGAGATTGACAGCAAACATTACGATCTATACACTGGATAAGCAAGGAGTACTGAGTGTTCCTGCAAAGGCTTTACGTTTTACACCGGCAGTTCCATTGGTAGGCAAGGATGCCGTAATCAAGGACTGCGAAGGAGAGCATAAGGTATGGACCCGTGAAGGAGATACGTTTACCGCACATCCGGTCAGCATCGGTATCTCTAACGGAATTATGACGGAAATTACAGGTGGCATCAATGAAAACACGCAAGTCGTAGCAGATGCAGTAATCAGTACAGGCGGCGAACAGGCAGCTGTAGCCGAAGGACAGGAAGGAGGAGAAAGAAGTCCTTTCATGCCTGGCCCTCCGGGAAACAATAAAAAGAAAAATAATAAGTAATCATATTATGAGTAAAACAGTCATAGAATTGCAAAACATCCGGCGTGATTTCCAAGTGGGCGAGGAAACGGTGCATGCCCTGCGTGGCATCTCCTTTTCCATTGCCGAAGGAGAGTTCGTCACCATCATGGGTACGTCCGGTTCCGGTAAATCGACACTGTTGAATACCCTGGGTTGCCTCGATACTCCTACCAGTGGAGAATACTTGCTGGACGGTATATCCGTACGTACCATGAGCAAGCCTCAGCGCGCCATATTACGAAATCGGAAAATCGGTTTCGTATTCCAAAGCTATAATTTGCTGGCAAAGACAACTGCCGTGGAGAATGTAGAATTGCCTTTAATGTATAATGCTTCTGTCTCAGCAGCCGAACGCAGACGCCGGGCCATAGAAGCTCTGCAAGCCGTAGGGCTGGGCGACCGTCTGGAACATAAATCGAACCAGATGTCGGGTGGACAGATGCAACGTGTAGCCATTGCCCGTGCCTTGGTAAACAACCCTGCGGTAATCCTTGCCGATGAGGCAACAGGTAATCTGGACACGCGTACTTCTTTTGAGATATTGGTTCTTTTCCAAAAACTACATGCCGAAGGACGCACCATTATATTCGTTACCCATAATCCCGAAATAGCCCAGTACAGTAGCCGGAACATTCGTCTGCGTGACGGGCATGTGACGGAAGACACGGTGAATACGAAAATTCTATCGGCAGCAGCGGCACTGGCAGCATTACCGAAAAATGATGAAGATTAAGAAATATAAATTATGAACGGAACAAACCTTTTCAAAATAGCCCTCCGCGCCCTTGCCAACAACAAGCTTCGCGCCTTCCTCACCATGCTGGGTATCATCATTGGTGTGGCCTCCGTCATCACCATGCTTGCCATCGGACAGGGTTCGAAGAAAAGTATCCAGGCACAGATATCGGAAATGGGGTCGAACATGATCATGATTCACCCGGGCAGTGATACGCGTGGTGGTGTCCGTCAAGATGCTTCTTCCATGCAGACTTTGAAACTGACCGATTATGAAGCATTACGGGATGAGACTAACTTTCTGGCAGCTGTCAGTCCAAACGTATCGTCCAGCGGACAGCTTATTGCCGGAAACAATAATTATCCTGCCTCCGTAAATGGTGTAGGTACCGAATACCTCGAAATTCGCCAGTTAAGTGTGGAAAGCGGCGAGATGTTCACCGAAGCTGACATTCAGAATGCAGCAAAAGTCTGTATCATAGGTAAGACTATTGTAGACAACCTCTTCCCTAACGGACAGGACCCTATCGGACATATTATCCGTTTCAATCAGGTTCCCCTACGTGTAGTAGGTGTGCTCAAAGCGAAAGGATACAACTCCATGGGTATGGACCAGGATGAAATCGTGCTGGCTCCCTACACCACCGTAATGAAACGTATGCTGGCAGTTACCTATCTTCAAGGTATCTTTGCCTCTGCCCTCTCCGAAGACATGACAGATTATGCCACGGACGAAATTACCACCATCCTGCGCCGTAATCACAAGCTGAAAGAAAATGATGACGATGACTTCACCATCCGTAGCCAGCAGGAACTCAGTACGATGCTGAATTCTACCACTGACTTGATGACCACACTTTTGGCATGTATTGCCGGCATTTCTCTGGTAGTAGGTGGTATCGGTATCATGAACATTATGTATGTCAGCGTAACCGAACGTACGCGTGAAATCGGTCTGCGTATGTCCGTAGGCGCACGTGGCGTGGATATTCTTTCACAATTCCTGATTGAGGCCATCCTTATTAGTATTACAGGTGGCATCATTGGAGTCGTCATCGGCTGCGGAGCCTCATTCATTGTGAAGAACGTAGCCCACTGGCCCATCTACATCCAGGCATGGAGTGTATTCCTCTCCTTCGCAGTCTGTACCGTCACTGGTGTGTTCTTTGGCTGGTATCCGGCTAAGAAAGCAGCAGATCTGGATCCGATAGAGGCAATCAGATACGAGTAAATGAAGAATGAAAAATGAAGAATGAAGAATTATGCTGCGCAGTCATATTTGTATGGAAATTCTTCATTCCTCATTCTTCATTTTTCATTAAAATTATTATTTTTGTAATATGATTATGCAAGAACCCAAAACACGCCGGATTGTAGAAGTCCTCATTCATATCATCGGATGGGGCATTGTTTTTGCCTTTCCATTTCTGCTGATGAACCGCAGTGGATTCACGGTTAGCTGGATAGACTACCTGCGTCATGGCAGTACAGTGCCGATATCGTTCCTTATCGTGTTTTATATAAACTACTGCTTCTTTATTCCCCGCTTTCTGTTTGAAGGACGAATTAAACAGTATATCATACTGAACCTCCTGCTTATACTTTGCACCGCTATTGGTGTACACTTCTGGCAGGATTTCATCTTCCATACCTATGTGAAGTCCACTCCTCCCAAGCGTCCCGGACCTCCCAGTTGGATATTTATTCTGCGCGACGTATTCTCAATGGTTCTCACTGTCGGTCTGGCAGCTGCTATCCGTATGAGCGGTCGCTGGATAAAAGTGGAAGCTGCCCGTCGTGAGGCAGAAAAAAGCCGTACGGAAGCTGAATTGAAAAACTTGCGTAATCAACTGAATCCGCACTTCCTGCTCAATACCCTGAATAATATCTATGCCCTTATCGCTTTCGACAGCGATAAAGCGCAAGCTGCTGTCCAGGAGCTGAGTCGTCTTTTGCGCCATGTACTCTACGATAACCAACAAAATTTCGTTGCCTTGGGCAAAGAAATGGATTTCATCCGCAACTATATCGAGCTGATGCGTATCCGTCTTGCCTCCAACGTGACCGTAGAGACCCAAATCGATGTCCGTGCCGATAGCCGTACGGAAATAGCTCCACTCATTTTCATCTCCCTCATAGAGAATGCCTTCAAACATGGTATCTCCCCTACTGAGTCCAGCTTTATCCGCATTCATTTCAGCGAAAGTCCCGGTCAGGTATGTTGTGAAATAGCCAACAGCTACCACCCCAAAAGCCAAGCTGATAAAAGTGGTAGTGGTATAGGGCTGGAGCAGGTACGGAAACGTCTAGAACTGACCTATCCCGGCCAGTATGAATGGAAACAGGGAGTGAGTGACAACGGGAAAGAATATAAATCAATATTGGTGATAGGGTTATAGAGTGATAAAGTGATAAAGTAATATCACATTATCACTTTATAACCCTATCACCCCTAAATATTCAACATTATGAACCTGACTTGTGCCATAGTAGACGATGAACCGTTAGCTTTAGACCTATTGGAAAGCTACGTCAATAAGACCCCGTTCCTGACATTGGACGGAAAGTATTCCAGTGCCGTACAGGCTATGAAAGAGCTACCGGAGAAGCGAGTTGACTTGCTTTTCCTCGATATACAAATGCCAGAACTTAATGGCCTTGAGTTCTCTAAAATGGTAGATCCGCATACCCGTATCATATTTAGTACTGCTTTTGAGCAATATGCCATCGACGGTTATAAAGTGAATGCTCTGGATTATCTGTTAAAGCCAATCTCCTACGTAGATTTTTTGCAGGCAGCAAACAAAGCAGTGCAATGGTTTGAATTATTGCAGCAGCCCAAAGAAGAAATTGAAAGCATATTTGTTAAAAGCGACTATAAACTGGTGCAAATAGAGCTTAAAAAGATACTTTATGTGGAGGGTTTGAAAGATTATGTTAAAATTTATACAGAGGATAGTGCTCGGGCAATATTATCTCTTATGAGTATGAAATCAATGGAGGAATTATTGCCAGCTTCCCGTTTTATGCGGGTTCACAGATCTTATATTGTCCAGAAAGAAAAAATAAGAGTTATTGACCGCGGACGAATTGTGTTCGATAAAACGTATATCCCCGTCAGCGATAGTTATAAACAGGTATTTCAAGCATTCCTGGATAAAAGAAGTTAGAATATAACATTCATTTGTCGATAAAATATCCGAATCTGTCGACAAAACATAATTTCCTATTGCATATTAAAAAATGTTTTTTTACCTTTGCATCGAACAGATAAAGGAAGTTGTGAAACTTCCCCCAATAGAATAGTTTAGTTAAGTCTAGTTTAGTTTTTGTGTGAAGCACTTCCTCCGTGAGCGAACGACAGGAAGTGCTTTTTGTATATCTCAACTATTTCACTCACTTTATTCCCAAAAATTGGAAAGGCTGGGCAGTAACAAACTCTTTAGCAGTATTTCCCGCATACGTCTTACCATCAAGGAGGTTCAACTTCTTGACGGGTGCTTTCTCTGAAAAATCCACATCCTTGAAGTCAACCCAGAATACATTGGGATATAAAGTAGATTCAAAGTAATAAACTTTATCCTTTTGATCGGAAACCGTTCTCCAACGCGTTGAAGATATGTTCGGCTGATCAGGAGTACTAATGCCAAACGGAACAGAAGTATTGCGTATCACGCTAAAAACACTGGCCAGTGCCGTACGTGTATCTTCGGTCTTAGGAATTGCATTAATATAGAATGAAGCCCTCACAAAACGGTCGGCAGCCCGGTTAGTGCCAGGTAAGAAAGTCGTTCCACCAATAGTCTTCCAATAATCATCGAGTGCCAGTTGCTGGTCGAAAACGGGTGAATTGGTCATCACCTGATAGGACCTGCTATGATGGACATTCAGCTTTCCATCTATATATTCAAAGATAGCATTATCACCCGTAGCATCCGAAATGGAGAGATGAAGAGTAGCCATACGTGTACCGTCAGGCATCATATCCGATACCACATCGAAGGTATTCTTTTCTATTCCGGAAACCGCTTCATTCACCGTTGCAAAATTATCAAGCATATATTGCACCCAGGCAGCTATGGACAAAGCCGGTTTTTCACCATCCCATTGAGGATAAGACGATTCTGCCAACCATAATAAATTAGCAACGAGTCCTTTTTCATTCATGCCGTCAGTGCTGCATATATCATAAGCCGAAGTAACGACACTACCATATTTGGATTTCCAACGCATCGGGTTCTTTCCTACTTCTCCATTACGCTCCATGCCTCGTGGAAAGATCCAGATATTACTACGGGTATCTTCCTTCCAGTCCATGGTACGACCTGTTATCACCATATCTTTGCTTCCTTGATAAACTACACGCGTACAAGCTTTTAGACGTTCTTGAGATATTACTGAGAATATAATCACAAGTACTGTGATTAGAAATACATTTGTCTTACACATAATTATCCGATATTAAGTTGTTAGTAAGTATAAATACTAACAAAAGCACAGACTACAAAGTTCTGAAAAGAGTCGGGAGATTGTCTTCCGGAAATAAATAAATATTAAAAATAAAAACAAAGTACAAGAAATGCTGTTGGAAGGAGAAACTTAAAAACGATAATAGTTATGAATTACGGTATTAGTATCCTTTTCAGGGCTATCCCACTGCTGATGGCTCTCTTCTGTTTTGGCTACGGAGCCTTTGTGCTCGACATGGGGACGGACGTAAACCGATTTGTTGCCGGGCCCGTAGTATTTTCATTAGGAATGATATGTATTGCATTGTTTGCTACTGCAGCTACCATCATTCGGCAACTCATCCACACATACAGCACTGCGGCAAAATACGTATTGCCTATCCTAGGCTATCTGGCTGCAATCGTATGTTTCATTGGCGGAATGACTTATATAAATGACGGTATTACTGCCGCCCATTTCGTAGCAGGGCACGTCATCTGTGGAGTAGCATTTATCACAGCCTGCGTAGCTACCACTGCCACTGCATCCACCCGTTTCACTCTAATCCCGCAAAACTCAAAACGAACGGATCATACCGTACCGGCAAAAGCTTTCTCATCTGCACAGGGAGATGCACTGATTATTCTTGCAGTCATCTTTGCTGTAATTACATGGGTATGGACTTTCTGGCTATTAGGACAAAGCAGCACTCATATTGCTTATTTCGTAGCCGGACATGTTATGGCAGGATTAGCTTGCATATGCACCAGCTTAGTGGCACTTGTAGCTACCATATCACGCCAGATACGGAACACTTATGCCGGTTCAGAACGGAAATGGTGGCCTGCCCTTGTATTGGCAATGGGTACACTTAGTATCCTCTGGGGACTTTGGATACTGACTGACATTGATCCTGATAAGTCCTCCATCGGATATATAATGATAGGTCTGGGTTTAGTTTGTTACAGCATTTCCAGTAAAGTGATCCTGCTGGCAGTTATCTGGCGGAATGTCTTCAAACTGGCGAATCGCATTCCGCTTATTCCAGTACTCACTGCACTGACCTGCCTTTTCTTATCTGCTTTTATGTTTGAAATGGCGACACTGGACGATGTTTACTTTGTCCCTGCTCGTGTATTGGCCGGATTAGGTGGCATCTGTTTCACACTGTTCTCCATCGTCAGCATCCTCGAAAGCGGAACATCCAACTAATAGATCACTCTCTCAATAATTGCTTTTATGGATGGGCTAAGGTTTTGCTAGCTCATCCATAAATATTTCTACATTCCATGCATGATGGGCTACGTAGGCAGCCGGACCGGTATCACCCGAATCCAGAATATCTTGTACGACATTAGCCTTATTTTTGCCTGTAACGAAGAAGATCAGTTGCTTGGCATTGAATAACAGACAGCCGGTCATAGCAATACGCTTCTGACCGTTGTAAGGATTCACACTCACCTCATAAGGATGAAAGGAAGAAAGTAAATGCTCCTGTCCAGGAAAAATAGACGAGGTATGCCCATCTTCGCCTGCACCGAGCAACACGATGTCGAGAGCTGGGAATCCATGCCAAAGAGAGGCATGGCAACGCACTACACTGGAATAACGCTTCGCCTCATCGTCGGGACGATTGTTTCCGTCAATAGGAAAAATATATTCTTCCGGCATATGGACTTTTTCAAGTAGCAAACGCTGCATAGTGCCATAATTACTCTCCGAATCTTCGGCAGGTACACAACGTTCATCCACCCAATAGATGCGCATACGCAACCAGGGAGTGACATCCTTGAACTCATCCGCCCACAAATCGAACATGAGCGAAGGCGTACTGCCTCCGCTGAATGCTATGTGGAAAATCTTTTGCGGCTCTGCCTCCATCAGGCTTATGATGTGTTTGATAAGAGCTCGTGCCGTTTCAACAGCTGTACTATAGATATAAGTTTTCATAACTCACAATATTGATCAGTGTTCGTTAGGTTTTTACACGGATTGGTCCAGTCAGCACCATGTTCGTGCATCATAGCTTCACTCTCCAGAGGTCCCCAGGTTCCGACGGGATAGCCATAGAGAGGTGCATCCGGATATTCGTTCCAATAGCGCAATACCGGATCGAAGAAACGCCAGGAAGCTTCGACAGCATCACTACGAGTGAAAAGGGTCGGATCACCCTGAATACAATCTTCTATCAGTCGGGCATAAGCATCACCTGTAGCCTTTCCGCCCAATTGGTCATAACTGAAATCCATCATCACCTGCTTCACATCGAATCCCGGCCCGGGCACTTTCATACCAAACTTCAGTACGATACCCTCATTGGGTTGCAAACGAAGGATAAGTTTATTAGCCCGCGGACAGTGTCCACCATGGCAATGAAACATTTGATGCGGTGTCTCACGGAAATGTACTACAATCTCCGTCACCTTCGTAGGCATCTGCTTTCCTGTGCGGATGTAGAAAGGTACACCACTCCAGCGCCAGTTATCGATACCGATTTTCATGGCAATGTAAGTTTCAGTGCGCGAGTCAGCAGGAACGTTCTTTTCTTCACGGTAGCCCTTTTTAGAACCGGAAGCCGTATATTGCCCGCGGACTATATGTTCATTCAAATCTTCATCCGTCAGAGGTTTCAAGGATTCATAGACCTTCACCACTTCATTACGGAAATTGTCAGCCGTAAAAACTGCAGGAGGTTCCATAGCGGTAAGAGCTACCAACTGGATAAGATGGTTCTGCACCATATCCCGCAAAGCTCCTGTTCCATCATAGAAACCGCCACGCTGTTCAATACCCAGATTCTCTACTGCAGTAACTTCTACATAATCGATATAATTACGGTTCCACAGCGGTTCGAAGATGCCGTTAGCAAAACGGAAAGCAAGAATATTTTGAGCTGTTTCTTTACCGAGAAAATGATCGATACGATAAATCTGGTGCTCCTCAAAGACGGAAGCATATATTTTGTTTAGTTCTTGTGCTGACTTCAGGTCGTAGCCGAAAGGTTTCTCAACGATGATACGGGTATGCTTACGATTCAATCCAGCTTTTTTCAGATGCAGGGGAATAACTCCATAAAGTGAAGGAGGCGTAGCAAGATAGAACAGCAAATTATCCGGAGCTTTCTCACCTGTGATTTCCTGTAAACGCTTGCCCAGCATTTCGTACCCTTCTTCTTTGGCAGGATCTATGCTGAGATAATGTAAATGAGTACAGAATTCCTTCATCCCTACTTCAGCGGGAGTGACAAAATGTTCCAGTTCATTCAATATATAGTCACGGTAAGTATCATCCGCGTAGTCTGTGCGCCCAATTCCTAAAATGCTAAACTCTTCCGGCAACCGATTATCTTTATAAAGAGAGTAGAGTGCCGGCATAAGTTTGCGCTTCGTCAGGTCACCCGAAGCGCCGAATATGATCATTACAAATTTACTCATAGAACTTTGATTTTATTTGATTAGCTATTTTATTAGTGATCACTAATCATTGCTTATACATTATAAGTACCTGATTTTGTATCTCCGCCATGTCCGGTCCAATTCTCATGGAAGAATTTCCCGCGAAGTTCATCAGTACGTTCGAAAGTATGCGCACCAAAGTAATCACGTTGTGCCTGAATCATATTGGCAGGTAACTTCGCAGATACCAGTGAATAGAAATAGTTCAGTGCAGAAGAGAAAGCAGGAACAGGCAGTTCTTCTTTCATTGCATGAGCTACAAGATGCTTCCAGCCCGAAAGCAATTCTTTAATTTCTTCCCGGAAGTAAGGAGCAAGCAGCAAGTGCTTCGGCTTCTGTGATGCTTCAAAAGCTGCGGCTATATCATTCAAGAATACACTACGAATAATACAACCACCACGCCACATACGGGCAATGGATGCCAGGTCGAGATCCCAACCGAAAGTTTCGGATGCCTTTTGCAATACAGCAAAACCTTGTGCATAAGATACCAATTTGGAAGCATACAAGGCCGAATAAATATCCTTCACCAGTTCCGGTTTATTATATACCACTTGTGAACGCTGGCAAACGAATTGCTTGGAAGCCGCTTCACGCAGATTTTTCTGTGCCGAAAGGCTACGCTCAAAAACAGCCGTAGCAATCAGTCCCAAGGGCATTCCCAGTTCCATAGCATTGATAACAGACCATTTACCAGTACCTTTCTGTCCGGCAGTATCCAAAATCTTATCAATCAGATATCCACCTGCCTTATCTTTATGGCGTAAAATGTTGGCAGTGATTTCTATCAGATAACTGCGCAATTTACCCTCATTCCAATGAGCAAATACAGAAGCCATCTCTTCATTATCCAGTTGCAATAGATTCTTCATCACCCAGTAGGCTTCGGCAATCAGCTGCATATCGCCATACTCGATACCATTATGTATCATCTTGACAAAGTGTCCCGAACCAGCCGGACCAATCCAATCACAGCAAGGAGTACCATCGGCAGCACGTGCAGCGATACTTTGCAGAATGGGTTTCACTTCATCCCATGCAGTAACAGAACCACCCGGCATAATAGAAGCACCATTCAGCGCCCCTTCTTCTCCGCCGGAAACACCAGCTCCGACAAAACGAAAACCTTTCTGTTCAGCCAATGCCACACGACGATTGGTATCTTCGTAATTTGAATTTCCACCATCTATTAGTATGTCTCCCGGAGAAAGATACGGAAAAAGCTGTTCCATCAACTCATCTACCGCATTGCCCGCACGAACCATCATCATGATTTTGCGCGGTGTAGAAATGGACTCCACAAAATCGGGTATTTCAGTATATCCTTCAATAGTCTTTCCTTTGGCACGGCCATTGGTAAAGCGTTCTACCACACCTTCTTCTACTCCCGGAACGGTCCGATTATACACGGATACGTGCCATCCCTTATCTGCCATGTTCAAGGCCAGATTCTCCCCCATTACGGCAAGTCCAATTAAGCCGATGTCTGTCTTTTGTTTGTTTTTGGTCATAACTTGCATTTTTTTGTTATTGTTTCATTGAAATGGAAACAATATGCCAAGGGCATTTGTTCGTATGAATTTCGAATAAAAATCGTACTTTTGCAAACATGACTACATTTCACCTGAAAAACTTAAATACAGATTTATGAAAAAACTACATATCGGACTACTGCCGCGTATCATAATAGCCATAGCATTGGGCATTCTTTTGGGTAATTTTCTTCCCGGAGGTATGGTACGCTTTTTCGTTACGTTCAACAGTATTTTCAGTGAGTTCCTGAACTTCTCCATACCACTTATTATTGTAGGGTTAGTGACAGTGGCAATTGCCGATATTGGTAAAGGTGCCGGAAAACTATTATTAATTACAGCACTGATTGCTTATGGGGCAACCTTATTTTCCGGTTTCTTGTCTTACTTTACTGGTGTAACAGTATTTCCTCACCTGATAGAACCCGGAGTTCCGCTGGAAGAAGTCAGTGAAGCGCAAGGCATATTGCCTTTCTTTTCTGTTGCCATACCTCCGCTGATGAATGTTATGACAGCTCTGGTATTAGCTTTCATGTTAGGACTTGGGCTTGCTCAACTGAAAAACGATACGTTGAAGAATGCTGCACGCGATTTCCAGGAAATTATTGTTCGCATGATCAGTGCAGTCATTCTGCCATTGCTCCCTATTTACATATTCGGTATATTCCTTAATATGACACATTCGGGACAGGTATTCTCCGTATTAATGGTCTTCATAAAAATAATCGGTGTGATCTTCCTGCTACACATCTTCCTGTTAGTATTCCAGTATTGCATAGCTGCACTATTCGTCCGTAAGAATCCCTTTAAATTATTGGGACGGATGATACCTGCCTATTTCACCGCCTTAGGCACACAGTCTTCTGCTGCCACTATTCCTGTCACATTGGAACAGACAAAAAAGAATGGGGTATCATCTGACATAGCAGGTTTTGTGATTCCACTTTGTGCTACGATACATCTATCCGGAAGTACGCTCAAGATAGTTGCATGTGCCCTTGCCCTGATGATGATGCAGGGGATTTCTTTTGATTTTCCGTTATTTGCCGGTTTTATTTTCATGCTGGGAATCACTATGGTAGCGGCTCCCGGAGTTCCTGGTGGTGCTATTATGGCATCTTTGGGTATATTGCAGTCCATGCTTGGTTTCGATGAATCGGCACAGGCATTGATGATTGCACTCTACATTGCGATGGATAGCTTCGGTACTGCCTGTAATGTGACGGGAGACGGAGCGATTGCGTTAGTAGTAGATAAGATATATAAATGAAAAAAGTTTTGTTTTCTCGTAAAAAACAACGAATTTTGTCCTCTTAAAATCAATTTATAACGAAGCCTACAATATGAAAACAGCTCTAATCTCCGGAATAACAGGTCAGGACGGTTCGTTTCTTGCCGAATTCTTATTACAAAAAGGATATGAAGTTCACGGTATTCTCCGCCGTTCATCCTCATTCAATACAGGACGTATCGAACACTTGTACTTCGACGAATGGGTGCGCGACATGAAACAGAAACGTACTATCAACCTGCATTACGGTGATATGACAGATAGCAGTTCGCTCATCCGGATCATTCAGCAAGTACAACCGGATGAAATCTATAATCTTGCTGCACAAAGTCATGTAAAGGTATCCTTTGATGTACCGGAATACACAGCTGAAGCGGACGCCATCGGTACACTTCGTATGCTGGAAGCTGTCCGCATCCTTGGCATGGAGAAAAAAACAAAGATTTACCAGGCATCCACTTCGGAACTCTTCGGAAAAGTACAGGAAGTTCCCCAGAAGGAGACAACACCTTTCTACCCCCGCAGCCCCTATGGAGTAGCCAAGCAATATGGATTCTGGATTACCAAGAACTACCGTGAAAGCTACGGGATGTTTGCTGTGAACGGTATTCTTTTCAATCATGAAAGTGAACGCAGAGGTGAGACATTTGTAACCCGCAAGATTACGCTGGCTGCTGCACGCATAGCACAAGGTTTTCAGGATAAATTGTATTTAGGTAACCTGGATGCACGCCGTGACTGGGGATACGCGAAAGATTATGTAGAGTGCATGTGGCTCATCCTTCAGCATGATACACCGGAAGATTTCGTGATTGCCACAGGAGAAATGCATACTGTTCGTGAGTTTGCCACACTCGCTTTCGAGGAAGTAGGTATAGAACTGCGCTGGGAAGGTGAAGGTGTCGAGGAAAAAGGCATTGATGTGAAGACAGGCAAAGTCATTGTAGAAGTAGATTCAAAATACTTCCGTCCTTCCGAAGTAGAGCAATTGCTGGGTGATCCTACCAAAGCCAAAACACTTTTGGGCTGGAACCCAAGACAAACCAGCTTTGAAGATCTCGTGAAGATTATGGCAACGCATGACATGAAGTTTGTGAGAAAGCTGTATCTGAGATCGCAAGAGAGTTAACACATAAAACTCTAAAATATAATGTTAGACAAAAACGCCAAAATCTATGTAGCAGGCCATCGGGGTCTGGTGGGTTCTGCTATCTGGAAGAACCTGCAAGATAAAGGATATACCAATCTTATTGGCAAAACCCACAAAGAAGTCGACTTACTGGACGCCATTGCCGTTCGTAGATTCTTTGATGAAGAACAACCGGAATATGTATTCCTTGCTGCCGCTTTCGTAGGCGGTATCATGGCCAACAGTATCTATCGTGCTGATTTTATCTACAAGAACCTGCAAATACAACAGAACGTCATCGGAGAAAGTTTCCGCCACAATGTAAAAAAACTCCTCTTCCTGGGCAGCACGTGCATCTATCCACGCGATGCCGAGCAACCCATGAAAGAAGAAGTACTTCTTACCTCTCCTCTGGAATACACCAATGAACCCTATGCCATAGCTAAGATTGCCGGACTGAAAATGTGCGAAAGCTTCAACCTGCAATACGGTACGAACTATATTGCTGTAATGCCTACCAACCTCTATGGTCCGAACGATAATTTCGATCTGGAACGCAGTCATGTGCTTCCTGCCATGATCCGCAAGATACACCTTGCCCATTGTCTGAAACAAGGTGATTGGGATGCCATACGCAAAGACCTGGATCTCCGTCCCGTAGAAGGCATTGACGGAACCGATAGCAAAGAGGATATTCTCGCCATTCTTGCTAAATATGGTATCAGTGACAATGAAGTGAAACTTTGGGGTACCGGTACACCGCTTCGCGAATTCCTTTGGAGCGAAGAAATGGCAGATGCCAGTGTATTCGTCATGGAACATGTAGACTTCAAAGACACCTATAAACCAGGCGATAAAGATATTCGTAACTGCCACATCAACATAGGTACAGGTAAAGAGATATCCATCCGCAACCTTGCCGAACTGATTGTTTCTACTGTAGGCTACAAAGGCCAACTGACTTTTGATAGTAGCAAGCCGGACGGCACCATGCGTAAGCTGACCGACCCTTCAAAACTACATTCTCTGGGTTGGCACCACAAAGTAGAAATAGAAGAAGGTGTACAACGCATCTATCATTGGTATTTAAAATCGTAAATATTTCAATAGCCCTGGTCATATTTTAATATGCCAGGGCTAAATTGTATACACATCCCGCTTTTTTTAGCTAAAAATTTGCTTTCTTTTGATAAAGCCTTATATTTGCACAAATTTCAAATAAATGTGCAATATATAATATCATGGAACAAAGCTTTATCGCCTATATTGAGAATAGTATTAAAGAGAATTGGGACCTTGATGCCCTGACAGATTATAATGGCGCTACCCTACAATACAAAGATGTAGCCCGCAAAATAGAGAAAGTACATTTAATCTTCGAAGCAAGCGGTATTAAAAAAGGCGATAAGATAGCCATCTGTGGACGTAATAGTTCACACTGGGGAGTCACCTTCCTTGCCACACTTACTTACGGAGCGGTTGCCGTTCCTATCCTTCATGAATTCAAAGCGGACAATGTACACAACATTGTCAATCACTCCGAAGCTAAGTTACTCTTTGTGGGCGATCAAGTATGGGAAAACCTCAACGAATCTGCCATGACTATCCTGGAAGGTATCATTCTGATGACGGACTTCTCCATTCTCATCTCACGTACACAGAAACTGGATTACGCCCGTGAACATCTGAACGAACTGTTCGGCAAGAAATACCCCAAGAATTTCCGTAAAGAACACGTTGAATACCACAAAGATCAGCCCGAAGAACTGGCAGTCATCAACTATACTTCCGGAACGACGAGTTACTCCAAAGGGGTAATGCTGCCCTACCGTAGCCTATGGTCCAATACAGCATTCGCATTCGAAGTATTGCCATTAAAAGCCGGAGACAAAATTATCTCCATGTTGCCAATGGCACACATGTACGGGTTAGCATTCGAATTCCTATACGAGTTCTCGGCAGGATGTCAGATCTACTTCCTAACCCGCATGCCAAGCCCCAAAATCATTTTCCAGGCATTCTCGGAAGTGAAGCCCCATCTTGTAGTGGCTGTACCGCTCATTATAGAAAAGATCATTAAGAAGAACGTGCTTCCGAAACTGGAAACCCCCACCATGAAGCTATTATTGAAAGTTCCCATCATCAATGACAAGATTAAAGCAACTGTACGCGAAGGAGTAGTCAGCGCTTTCGGCGGACGTTTTGCAGAAGTCATCGTAGGTGGTGCCGCTTTCAATCAGGAAGTAGAACAATTCCTTCACATGATAGAATTCCCCTACACGGTAGGCTATGGAATGACAGAATGTGGTCCGATTATCTGTTACGAAGACTGGTCACGCTTCAAACCGGGTTCCTGCGGTAAAGCGGTTCCGCGTATGGAAGTGAAAGTGCTTTCTTTCGACCCAGAAAATATACCGGGGGAAATCGTATGCCGCGGACCAAATGTTATGCTGGGATACTATAAAAATGAAGAAGCCACACGTGAAGCAATCGACGCTGACGGTTGGCTGCACACAGGCGACCTTGCACTAATGGACGCCGAAGGGAATATTACCATTAAAGGACGCAGCAAGAATATGTTGCTCGGCTCCAGTGGACAAAATATATACCCCGAAGAAATAGAAGATAAGTTGAATAACATGCCGTACGTTGCCGAAAGCATTATCGTACAGCAGAATGAAAAGCTTGTCGGACTGGTATACCCGGACTTCGACGATGCCTTTGCACACGGTCTGACTACCGCAGATATAGAACGCGTCATGGAAGAAAACCGTGCCACGCTAAACACCATGCTGCCTGCATACAGCCAGATATTCAAAATGAAAATCTATCCCGAAGAATTTGAGAAAACTCCCAAACGCTCCATTAAACGATTCTTATATCAGGAAGCGAAGGGATAAGATTGTAATTAACTGACTGACCTTTATTAAAGTATTATCTCAAATGAGAAGATTATTTCCATCTATTATTGCATTACTGATAGTTGCAGGAACACTTTCTGCACAGGCTACAGACAACAAATCGACTGAAACAACCAAGAAAAACAGAGAACCTGTCGGCATCAATCTCTCCCTGTGGAAGAATATGTCCACACAACAGACTGATACTGTAGGAAGTACTTGTTTCAACCTCGGCCTATTCTCTTCTATGAACCGTCTGAACGGCGTGGGTATCAATCTACTGGGTAGTGTGGTATACCGTGACATGAACGGTGTACAGGTTACAGGTCTTGCCAACCTGGTAGGAGGCAGCATGTGTGGTGTTCAGATAGCAGGTATCAGCAATGTGAATGGAGATAATCTCTGTGGTGTATCCTTGTCCGGCTTAGTCGGTATCACAGGAAATCATGCACAAGGTGTTATATTCTCCGGACTTACCAATATTGTAGGAGACAATGCCAGTGGTGTTCTCATTGGTGGTCTCCTGAACATTGCCGGAGAGAATTCTTCGGGAGCACATATTGCAGGATTAGCTAACATTTCAGGCGAAGATTTCATTGGTATCACTGCTTCCGGCTTGCTGAACATTGTAGGCGAAAATCTACGAGGCGTACAAATCAGCGGTTTAGGTAACATCACAGGGGAAAACATGCAAGGTTTACAGATATCCGGTCTGGGTAATGTGGTAGGTGAACATTTCACAGGAGCACAAATAGCCCCTTTCAATTTTGCCGGAAAAGGGAAAGGGGTACAGATTGGATTAGTCAACTATTATAAGAATAGTTTCGACGGTTTCCAGTTAGGTCTGGTCAATGCCAATCCGGATACTAAAGTGCAATTAATGCTTTTCGGAGGCAATGCAACAAAGCTGAATGTAGGTGCTCGTTTCAAGAACAATCTGTTCTATACCATCTTAGGTGGTGGTACACATTATCTGGATTTCAGCGATAAGTTTTCAGCCTCTCTCTTTTATCGTGCAGGTCTTGAGCTTCCTCTATACAAACAATTATTTATCAGCGGTGACCTGGGCTTCCAGCATATCGAAAACTTCAAGAACAAAGACTATGGCTTCCCTGCACGCCTTTACGCTCTCCAGGCACGTGTCAATCTGGAATACCGTCTAAATGACCGCTTAGGTGTATTCGTAACAGGTGGTTATGGTGGCAGCCGTTACTACACCAAAGGGGGCACTTATGATAAGGGGGTGATTGTGGAAGGAGGAGTAGTGTTATTTAAATACTAATTCTTCTCCTTTATAAAGCCCGTCCTATACGCCACCAATAGTTTCTTCAAGTCTTGTATCTGCGTCACCAGTACTTTTCCTTTATCCGTATCTTTCACCATCATACGTTGTGAATTGAACTCTACGACAAAGGTATTAGACTTGATATCCTGCCCCTCTTCTATAGCTTTCTGGCGGCTTTGAAACGGTTCGTGTTGCACTAACTGCAAGCCATGCGAATGATACACCAATGTATATCCGGCAATACCGGTTTCCGGCTGATATGCCTTAGAAAACCCACCATCAATCACCAGCAACTTGCCATCCGCCTTTATCGGTTTCTCACCCTTAATAATCTTCACGGGCACATGACCATTAATAATGTGTGAATGAGGTCCTGTAACCTCAAACTCCGCAAGAATGCGTTCACAAATATCAGCACGGTTACGCAGAGTATAATAATATCCTTTCGTCTCCTTGGACAAATCTTTGTCTTCAATGAAATAGCGTTCAAAAGTCGCCATCTTATCTTTGTCAAACGATGGAGCATCCGGGCCACACCACATATACCACACATAATCCAATGCAAAACTCTTCTCCTCCGTACCGTCTTCATCGAAGTAAGCCGTACGTATCAACTGGTCTGTCTTACACAATAATTTCCTGCCCCAATACTCCTTCTTTCCAATACGGACATGTTTGAAACTACCATCCTCATTCAAAGGCATAGAAGCATGGTACAGCAAATTACTGTTACAAACCAGATACATTCCTCCATATGTAAACAGGCAACGCATATGCTTCTTCAACTTCTCACTATTCATGAACGAAGCATGGATTTTATCCATCAGCTCCCGTTCCTCATCAGACAGACGATATGGATCAGCCGTATCTATGGTCGGGAAGTTTGTATCACGCAATGGATATTCCTTTCCCTCGTATACAAAGACACCTCTCTCAAAATCAATCTTATCCAGTAACTTCCGGTTCTGCATACCGAACTCCGGACGACGGTCTATAATCTCTGCTTCCAGCTTGAACTGTATCACCGTAATCGCCTTATGCATCTGCGTAATTAACCGTAAAGTCTTCTCATTATAATTACCGTCTGCAAAGTTCATCTTCGGAGCGAAGATTGTGCAGGGATCATCCGCATACGTATCCATGGCAAATGTGGCAAGTGGCAACAGGTTGATACCATATCCGTCCTCCAGCGTAGCCAGGTTGGCATAACGCATCGACATACGGATCACATTGGCAATACAGGCATCATTACCAGAAGCTGCTCCCATCCACAGAATATCATGATTTCCCCATTGAATATCAAAATTGTGATAATCACAAAGTGTATCCATAATGATGTGTGCTCCCGGACCACGGTCGTAAATATCACCTACAATGTGCAGAGAGTCAATCGTCAACCTCTGAATGAGATTACACATTGCAATGATGAAATCATCCGAACGTTTGGTGGAAATGATAGTGCTGATAATTACATTGATATAGGCATGCTTGTTAGGCTCCACACTCGATTCATGCAGCAACTCCTGAATAATATACGAGAATTCTGCCGGAAGCGCCTTACGCACTTTAGAGCGTGTATATTTGGAAGAAACATTCTGGCATACCTTCACCAACTGATTCAGCGTAATCAGATACCAGTCATCCAGATCTGCTTCCTGCTCTTTGATCAACTGCAACTTTTCTTCAGGATAATAAATCAGGGTGCATATTTCTTTCTTTTCACTCTCACGTAAAGTATGCCCGAAGATTTCATTCACTTTCCGCTTCACCGCTCCCGAAGCGTTCTTCAACACATGTTGAAATGCTTCATATTCGCCATGAATATCAGTCAGGAAATGCTCTGTCCCTTTCGGAAGGTTCAGAATAGCTTCCAGGTTAATAATTTCTGTACTGGCATCCGCAATCGTCGGAAAACTGCGTGATAGCAACTGCAAATAACGCAAGTCGCTCATGATGCTTTCAGGGGTAATATTACTCATAATAATTACAAATTACAATCTACAAATTATATTCGGGCTTGTATTTTCAGTCCAACTCTAAGTTAAAAAAAACATCAACAATACCTGTGCGATAATCACCCTCAGGAACATACACAACGGATAAACCGTAGCATAAGAAACAGAAGGATTATCACCGGGAATAGTATCATTAACATAGTTCAATGCCATTGGATTCGCCATACTTCCACACAGCATTCCGGCTACCGAACCGAAATCAACCTTCATCCAACGGAAAGCAATGACTCCCATTATCAACACAGGAACCACGGTTAGTGCACAGCCAATAGCTATCCACAACAATCCTTCCGGACGGAATACCGTATCAAAGAAATGAGCCCCCGCATCCAGTCCCAGACAGGCCAGATAGAGTGACAAACCCAAGGCACGGAGCATCAGGTTAGCGCTACGGGTTGTATAAGTCACCATATGCATGCGTGGTCCGAAAGTACCGATAAGAATACCTACGATTATCGGTCCACCCGCCAGACCCAGCTTTACAGGAGTGCTGACACCGGGGATAGCAATAGGTATCGCTCCTAAGGCAAGACCAAGGATAATACCCACGAATACAGCCACCAGATTAGGCTCCTTCAAACTCTTCACAGCATTTCCCAAAACTCTTTCCACATTTTGTATGGCAGCGGCCTCACCCACCACCGTCAACCGGTCGCCCAATTGCAAGGTAAGTTCCGCCGTAGCCAGTAGCAGCACCCCGCTACGATAGACGCGACTGATATTGATACCATAATGATTACGTAAATGGAGTGAACCGAGTTTTCTTCCATTCAGTTCCGGACGTGTCACCACGATACGCTGAGAGATCAACTGGCTATCAATGGCATTCCAGTCGATATCTTCCTTGTTCCAGTCCGTGTTTTCTTGCTCACCGAACAAAACAGTCAAGGCAGGAACATTTCTTTCTGAAGTAATAACAAGCAAGCGGTCGCCTTCCTTAATCACTTTCTCAGAAGTGGGGATGCTGACATTCCCATCCCGCCACAAACGGGAAATCACAAACTTAGGATAACTCAACTGAGCTATATCCTTCACACTCATATTAAAGATTGCCGGATTGTGTACCTGAAATGCAACGATGTAGGGTTTATTCACATCGTCTTTCTCCTTGACTTCTAAATCAGCTTTACGTACCAGTGCCTTACGTATCATCAGAATACCGAGAATAACTCCCACTACTCCTATCGGATATGCCACCGCACATCCCAGAGCCGGAGTATTCGCTTCGATTCCCATCTGTTTCAGCGTTTGCTGCGCAGCTCCCAGAGCCGGTGTATTCGTCGTTGCTCCGCAAAGGATACCTACCATATCCGGCAGAGAGACTCCCAATCCATAACTTCCCAGCAGTGTCATCAGCGTACCGATCAAAACCACGCCTACTGCCAGCATATTCAATTGTACGCCACCTGTACGGAACGAACTGAAGAAGCCCGGACCTACCTGCAGTCCCAGTGCATATACGAATATCACCAGACCGAAGCTCTCCGCATAGTTCAGCATCTGCGGGTCTATGGACAGCCCGAAATGCCCGGCAAGGATACCTGCAAAGAACACGAACGTCACTCCTAACGATATACCGCAGATGTGTATCTTTCCCAGTCCCAAACCAATAGCAGAGATCAGCGAGAGCACCACAACCGCCTGCAGGGCGGAATGTTCAACGAATAAACTGTATAACCAATCCAATGTGTTTACGTTTTATTGATTTCAGTCTGCAAAGATAGGAAGTATTTCCCGGAGAAAAGGAATAATTGCATAAAAAAAGCGGTCATCTATTTAATGACCGCTCTATTCCTCGTACACCCTCAGGGACTCGAACCCTGGACCCATTGATTAAGAGTCAATTGCTCTACCAGCTGAGCTAAGAGTGCATTAAAATTTTCCGTAGTGGATACGAGAATCGAACTCGTATTACATGCGTGAGAGGCATGTGTCCTAACCGTTAGACGAATCCACCGGCTGTTTGCGGAAGCGGGGGGATTCGAACCCCCGGTACAGTTACCCGTACGTCAGTTTAGCAAACTGGTGGTTTCAGCCACTCACCCACACTTCCTTAAACCTGCATTGTTTCTCAAATGCGGTGCAAATGTATGGGAAACTTTTGGACTATGCAAATCTTTCCATTATATTTTTTTCTGACTTTTTTCAGGAAAAGGTGTAATCTACTAAAAGTCAAAAGCAAAGACTAAAAAAATAATTTATTAGGTATTGATGAGACTGTATCAGGATATACCCCGAAGAACTAATATTTGACCTATATCAATCTCTTTTCTCTTCCCATTCCGTACCTTTGCGCGATTTTTCATCACCGGATTTCAAACACATACGAAATGATACATCAGGAAAGCTTAAAAAAGCGACTTGCCAAACTCGCTGCCCCTATATTTATAGAGACCCTGCTCATCATGATGCTGGGTGCTGTAGATACTATTATGTTGAGCCGCCACTCAGACAGTAGCGTTGCCGCCGTAGGAGTGGTCAACCAGATCATCATGCTTACTTTCCTTGTATTCGAGGTTATCAATCTTGGCACCTCCGTTCTTTGTTCCCAATACCTCGGTGCACGTTTGCAGAAGAAAGTAGTCCAAGTAGTCGGTGTATCCATTCTTGTAAATATAGTGATCGGTATCTCTGTCAGCTTGTTCCTTTTTTCTTGTGCCGGACCGATTCTACGCCTCATGGGACTCACTCCCGAACTGATGACAGACGGTATGGACTATATGCGCATCGTGGGTGCCTTCGCTTTCTTCCAAGCTATCTCTCTGACCCTTTCCGCCTCTCTGCGTAGTGCCAACAAAGCCATCTATCCAATGCTGGTAACCGTCGTTGTCAACATACTTAATATCATAGGTAACTACTCCCTTATCTTCGGTCGCTTCGGCTTCCCGGAACTTGGTGTAGAAGGTGCTGCCATTTCCACAGCTTTCAGCCGCGGAGTTTCCATGGTGCTGCTATTCATTATCCTGTTCCGCAAGCATATCCACCGTTTCCCTATCGCTTATTTCCGTCCATTCCCATGGACAGAAATAAAGAACCTGATGAAAGTAGGGTTACCTTCCGCCGGAGAACAGCTCTCTTACAGTTCATCACAAGTAGTGATTACCTTCTTCATCAATATGCTGGGCGTAGAGGCACTGGCCACCCGTACCTACTGCGTCAACATTATCATGTTCGCCTACCTCTTCAGCATTGCCATGGCACAAGGAGGTGCCATCTGCATCGGTCATCTCATCGGAGAGGGAAAACCTCATGCCGCCTTCCTCATGGGAAAATACGTGATGAAGAAATCCGTAATGATTACCGTCATACTTTCCACGGTTCTTGCTGTCTTTGGAAACACTATTTTCCACTGGCTGACTTCCAACGAAGAGATCATCCGACTGGGCACTACTATCCTCATCATCGACGTTATTCTTGAAATCGGACGACCTATCAATATTTTTGCCACGAATGCCTTGCGTGCAGCCGGCGACGTTAACTATCCGTTTTACGTCGGACTGGTGGTTCAGTGGAGCGTTGCCGTCGGACTGGGATACATCTTCGGCATTCCTTTGGAATGGGGCATCTGTGGTATGTGGGTTGCCTTTCTGTTGGATGAAAACATCCGGGGAGCCATCTTCGTGCGACGCTGGTATAGCATGAAGTGGACAACAAAGGGGTTTGTCGCTAAGCACTAATCATTTCAGAAGGTTTGATTTAAATCAAATCTTTCTTACCTTTGTGCCCGGAAACGGTTATTAATACCAGCGAACAATTATGGATACACTATTAAAAGAAACAGTTAATGCCACTGTGAATTCCCGTTATCCGGGTATGGCACCTGAGGGTAGAAAACTGATAGAAGAAATTCTGATCCGCAAAGAGCTGGAAAAGGGTGAACTCCTATTCAAGGAAGGACAAGTCTGCCACCACATGGCATTTGTGGGTAAAGGCATGATGCGTCAGTTCTATTACAAAAACGGTAAAGACGTCACCGAGCACTTTTCCTACGAAGGCTGTGTCATCATCTGTATAGAAAGTACATTGAAGCAAGAACCTACCCGCCTGATGGCAGAAGCTCTGGAACCTTGCACAGTATACCTCCTCCCCTACGATAAATTCATGAGATTGACAGAAATCTCTTGGGAAATCAATATGTTCTACCGCAAGATACTGGAGTATTCACTCATCGTATCTCAAGTGAAAGCTGACTCCTGGCGGTTCGAAACAGCACGCGAACGCTACAATATGCTGATGCATACCCACCCAGAAGTCATCAAACGGGCACCATTGTCACATATCGCATCTTATTTGCTGATGACGCCCGAAACCCTCAGTCGCGTACGCTCGGGCATACTGTAAATTGCCACACCTCAGCAAGGCAAATGCCACACCTCGTGGTCGCCCAAGTGTGGCATTTGCCCCGTTCAGGTGTGGTATCGCAGACACCGACAGGTAACTAAACTAAGTGACAAGCTACGCTTAGTAAAGTTCGCCCTGCCCTACTTCCGTGAAGAGCTTAGCAAGCTTTTCGATAATAGGCTTCACATAGCGTTCACCTTTTTCGGCCGTAGCTTTCTTGGGGTTTCCTACTCCGCTATCCACTGTGGCTTTATCCCAATGGCGCGGTGCCCAACCCACCTTTTCGTTCAACGAGGAAATAGCAAAAGGCTTAGAATCCCCATCACCTGCCTCATCCAGATTTACCAGCTCCGGATGATAGTGCATCATTACGGAAGTTTCCTGTTCACCGGCATGGTCATCTATTTCAGCTTCAAAATAACCTTTCGTGGGAACAAGGCTAAACCAGTCGGTAGCAATAATCAGGAAGTCCGGATAGCTAAAGGCAAGGTCGCGTATCATACCTTTGAAATTATTCCCCCCATGCCCACTGACAATAATCAGTTTACGCATGCCCTGAGCATAAAGAGAAGCGACAATATCTTCCAGAATAGCCTGTTGGGTGGCATAACGGGTATGTATGCAGAAGGGAAGTTCACGCTGCCCGGGGTTGTGGGCGCCGAATGGAACAGGAGGCATCACCATACAACGTACACCGGAACGTTCCAGTGCCAGCGTAGCGGCGTCTACAGCAATGTCATGGGGCAAAATGCAATCGGTGAGATACGGAAGATGTAAGTTATGAGGCTCTGTTGCGCCCCAGGGAAGTATGACAGCATCATACTTCACATCCTTCACTTTTCCATAGCAGGAAACAGCAAGGTCAATTTCTCTTTTTTCCATGTTTTCTTATTTTTGGGGGTATATTTCAAATATTAATTATTAAATATTAGGTATTAAGGCTGCGCTATCACACTGCAAAATTAATAATTAATAGTTAACGCTTATTGCTTACGATATTCTTTCGGAGACATTCCGGTGTGATGCTTGAAATATTTGCCAAAAAAAGACTGGTTGGCAAAATGCAGTTCATCGGAGATTTCCTGAATGCTCATTTCGGAAGATTTCAACAAAGCTTTTGCCTCCAGAATGACAAGACTGTCTATCCACTCTCCGGCAGTCTTTCCACTGACTTCTTTTACAGCTGTAGAAAGATGTTTGGCTGTCAGGAACATTTTGTCGGCATAATAGGCAACACTGCGTTCCTGTTTGTATGATTCTGTAATTGCACGGACAAAACGCTCAAAGAGATCCTCTTTCCTACTTTTTACTTTTCTGACAGTAGGCTCATTGCCTTGATAGATGCTATATATCTCATAGAAAAGAGAAAGTATCAATCCCTGAGTAATCTCTTTACGGAAAGGATTGTCTTTCAGTTTTACCTTCTTTTGGAGGAAAGAATAATACTCCTGCACAGCCTCCATTTGTTCCGGATTGAGGCGCACACAGGGCTGCTCTTTAATCATAAAAAACAGAGGAAATAACTGCTGTACCGTGGGGAGCACATCATCTATAAACTGTCCGGAGACAACTATAAAAACACCGGTGAAATCATCCGAACGCTCTACCTGCTGCAAAATCTGTTCGGGCAAAGTAACTACAAGAACACCTTCGGTAAGCTCATGTTCTTTCAGGTTGATGCGTATCTTGCAATGCCCTTTCATACAGAGTGTCAGACAGGATGCATTCAAGCGTGTAGGATAACCGAACAAAGGGATATCTCCTATATTGTCGAATATGGCAAAATCATTCCCAATAAAATCCATTGCCGGAAAACGGCGAATAGTTGCAATATCTACGTTCTTTATATTTTTCATCTCCCTTTCTTATTTGCGTGGCAAACTTAAGCAATATTTCGCTGAAAACCGTCCGAAATATCCTAAAAAAAAGAAAAAGGGAACATTTCAACAAGAAAGGGCTTATGAAATTATGCTCTTGCAATAAATTCATAAGCCCATACAATAATTTTGCAAACACTTGCAATATTAAATTTAGACCTCAGCCTAATTCATAATTTTAAAGCCGATAAAGAATGTCCTTGGCTGCGTTGGTCCGTAAAAATAACCGGAATCACGGAACTCACCTTTATCCAGGTCTTTCTGAAAGCTGTTGAAAATATTCTGTACACCGGCATTAAGTTGCAACTTGATGTGATCACGCAGAACAAAGGTATAATTTAACTTCAGATTGAGATCAAAGAAATCGGGAGTATTCTCCATACGGTCTTTTTCTATATTGCAAAACGCACCTTCCGGGGCATCTACCGGAGCATAGTGAGGAACAATCATCTTTCCGGTATAGATACCTGACAAAGAGAAATCGAAGTTTTTCAATGGTGCGGAAGAGAAAGTGAAATAGCCATAATAATCCGGGGTACGCATCATGCGCTTGGTAGTTAATTCTTCACCATCCACTTTGGTCCAGACCTCGGCATCCATATAACGGCTACGTTGTGCGGTGAATCCCAACTGGAATTGTGCTTCTTTGCCATGGGCCAATTTGGCATCCAGATTGACACCATATACCCGTGCACCACTACCGTTACGACGTTCTTTGATTTTATCCCCGTTATCATCCTTACCGATATCTTCCAATACGAACACATGGCGCAGGTCAGTATAAAAACCTTCCAGCAAAATATTCGCTTGCCAGTGTCCGAGATGTGTACTCCAGTCCACAGAACCACTGTAACTGTTGGAACGCTCTTCACGGAGGTTATCAGCCAACTTAATCTGGACGCCTTCACCACCTACAGCTGTCACATGCAAATCTTCATCATAAGCCTGCGGTGCACGGAAACCGGTAGAATACGTCAGACGCGCCTGTAAATCCTCAGTCGGTTTATAAAGGAAATTGATACGCGGACTGAAAATCAACTTGTCTATCAGATTGTGCTTATCGAGGCGGGCACCCATCAGCATAGTGAGCTGACGCATCTTCCATTCATTCTGAACAAAGGCACTGGCTATCCGTACATCCTGCTTCATATCACGATGATAACCAGTCATGACATCATGCAGGGAGTTATTCTGATATTCAAGGCCACCGGTAAAAGTAGCAGGAGCAAAGAAGCAGTTGTTCATATTGCCTACATACATGCCACCGGCTATCCAGGTCAGATCATCCGTCTTACCATAAGCATTCATGTCCTGTTGCGCTCCATAATAGCTGTTTCTATCCGTATGCTGAATAGAACCATAAAGAGAAATCTTATGTTTATATTCACGCCAGAATAAATCATAGCTGACACCACCACTATTAATAATATGCTTAGTTTGCTCCGTAATATCCGATTCATGCGGTTGCAGATCAAATTTATTACCACCACGACGGAACTCATTAGTAGTATGATATTCCAGATTGATACGGCTGAAATGTGTAGGGCGATAGTAAGCACGGAAACCGAAAGTATTCATATTCAGTTTACCAAGTTCGGAGAAACCATCATCATCACGATCATAAGGGTTACGATTACGATAGCTTTCATACAGGGCGATACCGTAAGAATTATCTTTTGCAACCAAGGAGACGTTACCACCCATATATTGTTCCCACGATTTTCCATCCATGCACGAAAACATGCTCGATACCTGAAAAGAATTACTGATAGGATCTTTAGTAATGATATTGATAGTACCACCTACTGCATTCGCTCCGAACAGAGCAGAACCACCACCACGCACTACCTCCACACGCTCTATCATATTCACAGGAATCTGTTCCAGTCCATATACCCCGCTAAGGGCACTGATGATAGGACGGCTATTTATTAATATCTGAGAATAAGGACCTTCCAGACCATTGATACGTACTTGTGGAAAACCGCAGTTCTGACAATTGTTCTCCACACGCAGGCCGGACTGGTAGTTCAGCGTCTTTGCCAAATCTGTAGAATTCACCATCTCAAAGAGCTTGGCACTCATCACATTGACAACTACCGGAGCGTCCTTACGGCTCACTTCATTACGGTTGGCAGATACCACTACTTCATCCGTCATGAAACTCTCTTCCTGCATCTGGAAATGTATGACTGCAGTAAAGTCTTTACTGACAGTTACCTCTTTTTCCTGCGTCTTATAACCTACCGCTGATACGCGAAGCGTGTATTTCCCGACAGGAAGTTTACGGAATTCGAACTGACCTTCTTCATTAGAGACTGTTCCCTGACCGCTTTCTTTGATTAATATAGTTGCATAGGGTATATTTTCTTCTGTTCCTTTCACTATCACGTGACCGGAAATCATGTTGCCTTCCTTTATAGGATTTACGGCATAGAGGCTGATGCAAACCATAGCAAGCACCAGCACAAGTATATGTTTTTTCATTAATTTGCGCTCAAAAATGTATGTATTGAAAATATGAGTGACAAGCTACGAGCTACAACCTACAAGTACCTTTCGGTATATTAACCGGTAGCTTTCCAAGCTGAAAGCTTGATAAAAGATTATGCCGCGAATGCCGGCGGAGCGCGAAGAAAAACGACCTGCCCCCATTCTTCCTTTACCAAGGATGTTAGTTTTTCCGTTTCCAGCATAGCCAGAAGTATCCGCATAGGGTGCAGTTCTTCATATAGATCAACCTCCGGAGATTGGAAAGTTGACAAACGACCTATAACGACAAGTTCACTTTTAGAGTGCGTGTGCTTACCGTGAAATGGATGAGAGTGGGTAATCAGCACTCCATTGACGTAATGGACATGAGTAAAGGCTGTAATACTTGTCTGATATGCCACAAACAGCACCAACAAGCATACAGCCCCTATAATTCTCTTTATCTTTTTATTCACGTCCCTACAGTCTATTAAAAATTGCGACTGCAAAGATAGTGATTATTTTTCCACTTTTCCAAACAAGTATTCATAATCCCGTTTAGCAGCAGGCTCTACCCATTCTTCCGGAATAAACTTCCATAGTCCCAATGCATGTGGCTCAATCACACCCTTCTTCTCTATATATTGCATCAGGTAATAACGCAAATCTTTATCCGTAGAGTACAGGATACGATCTTTCAATTCATCCTGAGAAATACCGGAGCCCTTAGTCAATAATTCTCCTCCACCATTACCGCGGTAGGAATTCAGTGCTACTTTATACATTTTATCCAAAGAGAAAGGAGTTCCGTCCGCCATACTGGTTATAGTCACCTTTTCCCCCTTGGGTTTCGTTACATCCACCGTATAAATGATACCGGCAGCCGAATCAAAATTGAAGCTGAAGTTTTTGAATGAAGCACGATCCGTTGCCCCTTCACGACGCTTCTCACGAAGCAGCAACAAATGGTCATCAGGAGATTTCATCTGGTTTGTCCACAAATCATACGACATCTCCAATGCATCTTTTATCTCCTTACCAGACAACTTCATAGTATAAAGCATATTTTCATACTTATACAGATTGAACATATCGCTTACAAACACATCACCCTTGCTGATCTCGGTATCATACGACAGAGGAGCAGCTAAAGAAATTTCTGCATTCGTGATTTCAAGTTGTAACATATGGATTAAATCAATAAAAGCAGAAGAACCGAAATAAGCAGGGCGTGTAGAAATCGTTTCAGTGAAACTTCCTATCTTCTTGGACACAAAATCCCGAACATCACTAAACTGGGGAGCAAAACGAGCCATAAAATCCTTGTTTGCAGTATAGTTCTTCATCTCAGTCAGCACTCCGCTGATATGTTTCTCGACTACTTTTCCCTTACGCAATTTCAAAGTAACATCTGCATTCGCCACAACCCCTCCCTTACTTGCCGGGTCCATAATCAACACAGAGTCTCCCTCAACATTTTTAATCTTCTTCAATTCACGGGTATGATCGTGTCCCATCAAAACAATATCAAAACCAGGAACGTTACGAGCCACTTCCAGTGAAGCATTCTCACGATATTTACCTCCCATTAATAAAGCATCTTGTCCGGCATGGAAAATTCCGATTACTAAATCCGGATTCTCTTTTTCACGGATAATCTTCATCCATTTGCGAGCTGTCTCTTCCATATCATCAAAGCGCAGACCTTTCCACAAGTTTTCCGACAACCACACAGGAATAGCAGGAGTAATCATTCCCAGCACTACAATCTTAACACCATCCCGTTCCAATACTTCATAAGGCTTAAAGTGCGTTTTCCCTGTAACCGTATCAATGATATTGGCGCCTAAAATGGGAAAATTACAATCACCTGCCCAACGATCAAACACAGCACGCCCGGTTTCCACATCATGATTTCCCATGTTACCAGCATTATACTTCATGTAATTCAACACTTCGGCAGCCAGATGCGGAGAAATGGTATCAATATAATTATAATAGTAAGCGCAAGGCTGACCTTGCAGAATATCCCCATTATCCAACAACAGCAGGTTATCCTTATAAGTCTCACGTTCCTTCTGAACAAACTCATACACACGCGCCAGACTTCCCGCTGCCTCATGTCGAAGTATAAAGTCATAAGGATAATAGTTACCATGTATATCGCTGGTTTCTACAATTTTCAGCTTTACTATTTTATCCTGAGCCAACACGGCTCCTGTCAGGAAGAATATCCACCCTAAAAAAAAGTAAAATCTCTTCATAGTAATTATTTATTTGGTTGTTCTATCTCAAATGGATGTGTAAATACGAATCTTGCTCCATCTGTATATCCGGAATCTACCCAGATCTCTCCTCCCCACTTCTCTACAGTCAGTTTACAGATAGATAAACCCAATCCTGTACCTTGCACATATTCATTCAGTTTCTCAAACCGCTCAAATACCAGTTTCTGTTTTTCTAACGGAATACCTGTACCGGTATCTGATACAGAGAAAGTAGCGACTCTCTTCTCATCATCTACTTCCAGCTTCAATGTAATCTTACCATTTCTGGTGAACTTATCGGCATTGGAGAGTAAGTTTATAATAACCTGTTGCAAACGCTGGGTATCCGTCCGCAAATCCACACTCTCACGGTCACACTCAAAGATAAACTCATTTTCCGATTTACGAGCCTGACTGACGGAAGCTAATACCTGCTGACACAGTGGTACTACATCACACTTCTCAATTGTAAACGTAACCCTATCTGCCTCCAGACGCGAAACATCCAGGATATCATTGATCAGGCGAAGCAACAAGTCCGAATTTGTTTTAATAATATCGACATATCCCTGCTGTTCATCCACCGAAATACCTCCTGAAGCCAACACATCGGAGAATCCTACAATCGCATTCAACGGAGTACGGATTTCATGGCTCATATTAGCAAGGAAAGCACTCTTCAAACGGCTGGATTCTTCAGCACGGTCCTTCGCTTCTCTCAAAGCACTCTCCGACTCTTCCAGTTCATCTTTCAGTTTCTTGGTATGATAGTAGAAGTACAGAGAAACAAACAATCCACTCAGCAATACGACCAAGACCGTGCCAACAGTCCAGATATGATATTTATATTGTTCGTAAAATGATGGAGTTTCATTGACCATTTCTATAGGCTGATGAATGGAAGACAGATCCAAACGCTTATCTTTCACAATCTTGCTATCCATCTGTATCTTATTCGGAATTACCTCTACTTCTACCCGGTTGCTGTCCGGTCCCTGCAACAAACGAACTGCCTGATGCGCCATATCCTTACCCAATGCCCGGTAAGAGGGGATCACTCCACCTACCGCCCAATAGCCTATACCTACAGAAGTTATAGAAAAAGTAGGAACATCACCAGCAGCCTCCATCATCGTATAAGTCGCATTGCGCATAAAGTACCCGTCATACATATCTACGCGCCAGGTACCCAGTAACAATGCTGTGTTAGGAGGCAATTCATGTAATTTATCGCTTATGGTATAAATCGTATTCGTTCGTCCGTCCAGCAGAATAAGGTTCAGTTCCGGGTGTTTTTTCATCTCTTCCACCACATGTGCTTGCAAAGAAACACCACCATAACTATTATCGGAAACAAAAGCAATATTCCTGGTTTCCGGATACAGCTTCTTTATCAGATTAATATTGGCTTCTACATCATATTCATAAACGAATCCGGCTTTCACTAAAGAATTAGGAAAGTCATTAAAGAAATCCACTGCATCAGGCATCCATGTTTTCAGATCGACTGAATCATTCGGAAGAATAATGGCATTACGGCTTGCCAGTGCAGCCAGCACCGGCACATTTCCACGTATGGAATCTTCTTGTGATAAATAAGCTGTCCAAGCCTCCTGACCAATCAGCACAAGTAGTATAGGCGAACGTTTTCCCTGGTATTTAGCAAGAAGTTCCTCCATTTTACTTTTCCATAAAGGAGCTTCGGAGAAACTTTTGCAGTTCATATTTTCCAGAGATATCGGAGCCTCCCCTCCCAGCCGCTCAAATTCTTCCATAAAATCGTAAATATTTCCAGAAGTTTGTCGTGCGTCCGGATTATATGAACTGATAATCAATACCGGGTGTTCTCCAGTCACCGCAAAGGCTGATGAAAACCCAATGTGGGATATCAGTAAGAAAAGCAGAAAGCTATATATTATTTTCCTAAATAAGCCCATTCAGTGAATATAGAATTGTTTCGGCAAATATACAATAAAGTTATAAGAACAGAAAAATAGTTGCAGAATTTAAACTATAATAATACAGCGGGCAATAAAAATCAATTTAAAATTCATCTTTCCGGACACAGAGACACGGAAACACTAAGATATCTGGAAATTACAAAGAATCCCGTTGGCAGCAGAACTCTGTCTGAGACGTAGTAAAAAGGGTTCAAGCCCATATTTGCTCCGTATCATCCCCATATAGAGGTACCTCTAACCGAATTTGATACGGAGTTGGTACGGCCGAGACACTTCCGAAACCCGGACTTGGTCCCTTTTGGGAACAAAGAAGAGAACATCGATTCCACCAAGGAACAAGGCATTAACTTCTTGCTTACGATCTCTTGACTTTTTGTTTCAAAAGAAAAATATTTATTGCAGAAACACCAGATCAATGCTTTGCAAAAGCATAATTCTTTCGTACCTTTGACGCCCATTATTCAAAAAAACGATTCAACATGATACAGTTATTTCACCGGATGATCTCTGCCGCCCTCAATATTTCTGAGAAACAAATCGGCCATACGCTCGATTTATTGGCGGACGGAGCTACTATTCCTTTTATCAGCCGCTACCGTAAAGAAGCTACCGGAGGATTGGATGAAGTGCAAATTGAAGCAATCAAAACCCAATATGAGAAGCTGAATGAACTGGCTAAACGAAAAGAAACCATCGTCAGCACTATCAACGAACAGGGGAAAATGAATCCTGAACTACAAAAGCGCATTGATGAAACATGGGACAGCACCATTCTTGAAGATATCTACCTACCCTACAAACCCAAGCGTCGTACGCGTGCAGAAGTAGCCCGCCAGAAAGGTCTGGAACCCTTGGCAACTCTACTGATGTTACAGCGGGAACCGAATCCGGAGAAGCGTGCAGAAGCATACGTCAAAGGAGAAGTGAAAGATGCGGAAGATGCATTGAAAGGAGCACGGGATATCATTGCAGAACAGGTCAGTGAAGACGAACAGGCACGTAACACCGTACGCTTCGCCTTCTCCCGGCAAGCTGTCATCACGGCTAAAGTGGTGAAAGGAAAAGAGAGTGAAGCTGATAAATACCGGGATTACTTTGAATTCAGTAAACCCCTGAAAAAATGCACCTCACACCAATTGCTGGCTATTCGCCGTGCCGAAGCCGAAGGGCTATTGAAAGTCAGCATAAGCCCTGATGATGAAGAGTGTGTGGAACGTCTGGAACGTCGTTTCGTCCGCAGCAACAATGCTTGCGGAGAACAAGTGGCGGAAGCCGTACAGGATGCCTATAAGCGTTTACTGAAATCTTCTATCGAAACGGAATTTGCCGCACAAAGTAAAGAACAGGCGGACGAAGAAGCCATCCGGGTATTCGTTCAGAACCTGCGCCAATTATTACTGGCTTCTCCATTGGGACAAAAGCGGGTAATGGGCATCGATCCGGGATTCCGTACAGGTTGCAAAGTGGTATGCCTGGATGCGCAAGGCAATTTACTGCACAATGAGAATATCTACCCGCATGCCCCGGTATACAAAACCACAGAAGCTGTGTCTAAAATACAAAAGATGATAGAAGCTTACCATATAGAAGCCATAGCGGTAGGAAACGGAACGGCAAGTCGTGAAACAGAAGAGTTTCTGAAACACCAGACCTTCAGGCAGGAAATTCAGGTATTTGTTGTAAGCGAGCAAGGGGCTTCCATTTACTCTGCATCCAAGATTGCGCGTGATGAATTTCCGGAATACGACGTCACAGTGCGCGGAGCTGTATCCATCGCCCGCCGACTGATGGACCCGTTGGCTGAATTGGTGAAAATAGACCCGAAATCCATCGGTGTAGGTCAATACCAGCATGACGTAGACCAGACGAAATTAAAGAAATCACTGGACTTGACCGTAGAAAGTTGCGTAAACCTGGTGGGAGTAAACCTAAATACGGCAAGCAGCCACCTGCTGACTTACATTTCGGGGTTAGGTCCTCAACTGGCACAGAACATAGTAAATTACCGTGCTGAAAATGGTGCATTCACATCGCGTAAACAACTGATGAAAGTGCCGCGCATGGGAGCCAAAGCTTTTGAGCAATGTGCCGGTTTCCTTCGTATTCCGCAATCCAAAAATCCTTTGGATAACACAGCCGTTCACCCAGAGAGCTATTGTATAGTAGAACAAATGGCCAAAGACTTGGGATGCAGCGTGGCAGAGCTTATTACCAGCAAGGAACTGCGCCTGAAAATCCAACCTGAAAAGTACCTCACCCCTACCGTGGGCATGCCTACTTTGAAGGATATTCTACAAGAATTGGACAAACCGGGACGTGACCCGCGAGGTCCGATCAAGATTTTTGAATTTGACAAGAATGTGCGTACAATCAATGACTTGCGTGAGGGTATGGAGCTCCCCGGCATTGTAGGTAATATAACCAACTTCGGCGCTTTCGTGGATATAGGCATTAAAGAAAACGGCCTGGTTCATCTTTCACAACTTGCCGACCGTTTTGTTTCGGATCCGAATGAGATTGTATCTATTCACCAGCATGTCCGGGTTCGGGTATTGAGTGTGGACACGGATCGCAAACGGATCGCTTTGAAGCTGATCTCAGAGTAATCACAATAGCAATAATCATCAACGCGGTGCACAGGATGGAGCCTTCGAAACCGAATGTACCGCCGTTGATGATATTCTCTTCCGGTAATTCTAAAGACAATAAAGTACCGCCCAATCTTCCTCCACTTACTTCGAAACCGAGAATCGGACCTTGCAGCCAATTCCAGAAAAGATGAAGAGCGATGGCAAACCATAAATTACGCGTATATATATAGGTGGAACCAATTAAAATTCCCGCCAACAATATATTCAGAAAAGCAATCAGAGAAAAGTTGGGATTAAAAATATGCATCAGGGAAAACAATGCAGAAGAAAGAAACAATGCCACAAAGCGATTTACACCTGCGGCCAGCAAATGCCCCAGAACAAAACCACGAAAAGCAATCTCTTCTGTAAGGGCAACCAGCAACATTAATATCCAGGACAACAGCAATTCGTACGCGCTAAAGTGCACGGCAGCAATTTCAACCTCTCCTATCGCATATAATATTCCAAATCCGACAGCATAGATTGCCAGGGCAACAAATGTACCCCAGAAGATGTCTTTTGCACGCCCTTTCAGGGATAATCCCAAATCCGCAACCGGAAGGTGATCCCAATTCTTCAGCAGAGTCCAAGCCGCCAAAAAACTCCCGGCCAGAAAAGTACTCTGCATCACAACTTCTTCCAAAATTCCACTTATCTTAAAAAAAGAGATAGGTTTTATGCAAACAGCTGCCAACATTCCGGTAAATCCCAGCATCAAAAGTATATAAACGATAATCTTTGCTGCAACAACCAGATAAGTGACGAGTTTTGACGGTTCCTTTACAGTATTTGCATCTTCATTCATTGATTCCATATCCTCTCGTTTCTTTATGTTAATACCCCGGCAAAAATACCTATAAAATTAAAAATAGAAAGCTATTTGCTGTAAAAACCGTATATTTGTCTAAACATATATGTAACAGCCATGAAGATAAAACGAATATTCGCCACTATAATGCTGGCTGCATGTACTTATGTAGCAGTTGCACAAAATACAGGCAACCCAGCCAATAACAAAACATTTTTCGTTGCCAAGCCCGGTACTTTAGTATCCATGCTCACAGAAGATGAAGCCAACAGCATCACTCATCTTACATTGACCGGAAAACTGAACGCTATTGATTTCAAACACCTGCGGGATGAATTCAAAAATTTGCAGGTACTGGATATCTCCAATGCGTCAATCAGTACTTATGCCGGGAAAAGCGGCACTTTTCCTGACCGTTTCTATATATATCCACCAAATTGTGTACCTGCTTATGCATTCTGCCAGCAAACCAATGACAGTACCTTTACCGGAAAATCAACGCTCCGGAAAATTATCCTTTCAGAGAAAATCAAGAACATAGAAGATGCTGCATTCAAGGGGTGTACGAATCTGCAAGTATGCCAATTACGAAAAAAGACTGCTCCCAATCTGATGTCTGAAGCTTTGGCAGATAGTATTACGGCCATTTTTGTACCTCTGGGTAGCAGTGACTCTTACCGTGGCAAGAAACATTGGGATACCTTTGCCGTGATAGAAGGCGAACCTGTAGAAGTATCTGTACAGATAGGGTTGATGGGAAGCCTTGCCAGTGAATTGGTAGAAGCCGGTTTGCAGCCTAAGGATGTAAACTTCCTGACTGTGGAAGGCAAACTGGATGAAGCTGATTTTATCCTGATCCGGGATTATATGCCTAATCTCGTTGCTGCAGATCTTAGTAAATGTAGCGCCACAGCTATTCCCGAATATACATTCACCCAGAAGAAATACTTACTGCGTATTCAGCTTCCCAAAGGTTTGAAAAGTATCAGTCAACGTGCTTTCAGCGGCTGCGGACGTTTATGTGGTACATTGGAATTACCTGCCGGAGTGACGGCTATTGAATACGGCGCATTTATGGGATGTGATAACCTGCGTTATGTAGTAGCTACAGGGAACAAGATTACGACTTTAGGAGACAACCTGTTTGGAGAAGGAAAGAACAAATTGATTTATAAGTAGTTACAATATATAACAAGCAACAAGTTACAAAAAGCTACAAGCGACGAGACCTTCTGGGTGATACATAGCACCGCCACTCGTCGCTTGTAGCTTTTTGTAGCTTGTTGCTCATTCGCTTAGCTATACATTTTTGCTCTCAGCTCTTTGATATGATCCGAAGTAATATATTCATCATATTCCATCATCTTATCAATAATACCGTTCGGAGTCAGTTCGATGATACGGTTGGCAACCGTTTGGATAAACTCATGGTCATGTGAGGAGAACAGGATATTACCTCTATAAGTTTTCAGGTTATTATTGAATGCCTGGATAGATTCCAAGTCAAGGTGGTTGGTAGGAGTATCCAGAATCAGACAGTTGGCATTGCGCAACTGCATACGGGCAATCATACAACGCATCTTTTCACCTCCCGATAACACACTCGCTTTTTTCAGTACCTCTTCACCGGAGAACAGCATACGTCCCAGGAAGCTCTTCATATACACTTCATTACCCTCGCCAAACTGGCTCAACCAGTCCACCAAGTTCAGGTCCGTATTGAAATATTTAGTATTATCCAACGGCAGGTATGCAGTAGTAATAGTGACACCCCAGTTGAAAGTTCCGGCATCCGGTTTCGCTTCTTCATTGATAATTTCGAAGAATGAAGTCATGGCACGGGGATCACGGGAAAGGAATACAACCTTATCTCCCTTCTCAACGTTGAAATTAACATCGCGGAAAAGTATTGTACCATCTTCCAGTGTCTTAGTCAGCCCGGAAACCTCCAGTATCTGATTACCCGGTTCACGCTCGGGAGTAAAGATAATACCCGGATATTTACGTGAAGAAGGTTTGATTTCTTCTACATTCAGTTTTTCCAACATCTTCTTACGGCTGGTAGTCTGCTTGCTCTTTGCCACATTGGCACTAAAGCGGCGGATAAACTCTTCCAGTTCTTTCTTCTTCTCCTCTGCCTTAGCCTTCTGGTTCTGTTGCTGACGCAAGGCCAACTGACTTGATTCATACCAGAAACTATAGTTACCGGCAAAGAGATTGATCTTACCATAATCGATATCGACCGTATGCGTACAAACAGAATCGAGGAAGTGACGGTCGTGACTTACAACCAACACCGTATGTTCAAAGTTAGCCAAATAATCTTCCAGCCACATCACTGTCTCCATATCGAGGTCATTGGTAGGCTCATCCAGCAACAAGTTATCCGGATTACCGAAAAGTGCCTGTGCCAGCATGACACGTACTTTCTCCTTACCACTCAAATCACCCATCAACAAATAATGCTTATCTTCCTTAATGCCCAGGCCACTCAGCAAAGCGGCAGCATCACTTTCCGCATTCCAACCATCCAGTTCCGCAAATTTCTCTTCCAATTCAGAAACTTTCAAGCCATCTTCATCCGTGAAATCTTCCTTGGCATAAAGCACTTCACGTTGCTTCATGATATCCCACAAAACGGTATGCCCCATCATTACGGTATCCATTACCGTAAGCGCATCCCACTTGAAGTGGTCCTGACTTAAAACGGAGAGGCGTTCGCCCGGACCCAACATAATAGAACCGGTTGTAGGATCCAAGTCACCGGATATGGCACGCAGGAAAGTAGATTTTCCGGCACCGTTAGCACCGATAATACCATAACAGTTACCACTTGTAAACTTCAGGTTTACATCATTAAACAACACCCTTTTTCCAAACTGTACGGAAACGTTCGAGACTGTAATCATTGATTTATTTACTATTTATCGATTTACAATTTACTACCTAATACCTATTACTCTGTATTTTGCGGGTGCAAAGATAGACATTTTTCTATGAATACTCGTAGAAACGCGCTGTCAATCTGACATAAAAGTATTACCTTTGCGGCGTTTTAGACAAAAGCTGCCTATTTGGCAAAGTTTTTGTTGGTACAGCGATATACTAACTTAAACCCTTGACAGCAATGAAAACAAATCCTTTTTACAAGAATAATAAGAATAGAAATATGGACCCGAAAGAAAAAGAAAACATCAACGAAGAAGAGTTAATGTCCGAAGCTGCCCAGAAGGAAGCTGCGGAAAATGAAGAATCCCAAACGGAAGATGTACAGGACGAAACTGTCCTGACAGAAGAGGAAAAGCTTGCCAAAGAGCTGGAAGAAGCAAACAAAGTGATAGAGGACCAGAAAGATAAGTATCTGCGCCTTTCTGCCGAGTTTGACAACTACCGTAAACGCACGATGAAAGAAAAAGCTGAGCTGATCCTGAACGGTGGCGAAAAGACCATCAGCAGTATACTTCCAATCGTGGATGACTTTGAACGCGCTCTGAAAAACATGGAAACTGCCACAGACGTAGCAGCCGTGAAGGAAGGAGTGGAATTGATTTATAACAAGTTCATGTCTGTATTGGCACAGGACGGCGTAAAAGTAATCGAGACTAAAGAACAACCTCTCGACACTGATTACCACGAAGCAGTCGCCGTCATTCCCGCACCGGATAAAGCTTTGAAGGGCAAGATTCTAGACTGTGTACAGACCGGATACATGCTAAACGACAAAGTAATCCGCCATGCCAAAGTGGTGGTAGGAGAATAACATAATATATATGGAAAAAAGAGATTACTACGAAGTACTGGAAGTCGAAAAGACAGCAACGGTAGAGGAAATAAAGAAAGCCTATCGCAAAAAAGCCATTCAATATCATCCTGACAAGAATCCGGGTGACAAAGTGGCGGAAGAAAAATTCAAAGAAGCGGCAGAAGCATACGACGTACTAAGCAATGCGGACAAGCGTGCCCGTTATGATCAATTCGGTCATGCAGGAATGAGTGGTGCTGCCGGAAACGGTGGTCCGTTCGGTGGCTTCAGTGGCGGCATGTCTATGGATGATATCTTCTCTATGTTCGGAGATATCTTTGGTGGACATAGCGGTGGCTTCGGAGGAGGTTTCAGCGGTTTCGGAGGAGGATTCGGAGGAGGAAGTTCGCAACGTGCGCGTTTTCGCGGTTCGGACTTACGCGTAAAGGTGAAACTGAATCTGAAAGAAATTTCTACCGGTGTAGAAAAGAAATTCAAACTGAAAAAATATGTTCCATGCGACCATTGTCATGGTTCGGGTGCTGAAGGTGACGGCGGTTCGGAAACTTGTCCGACCTGTAAAGGTAGCGGATCGGTGATTCGCAACCAGCAGACAATCCTCGGTACGATGCAGACTCGTACTACCTGCCCTACTTGTGGTGGCGAAGGAAAAATCATCAAGAACAAATGTAAGGTGTGTGCCGGAGAAGGTATCGTTTACGGTGAAGAAGTAGTAAGCGTGAATATACCTAAAGGTGTAATGGAGGGTATGCAGCTTTCTATGAACGGTAAAGGAAATGCCGGTAAGCATAATGGTGTTCCGGGTGACCTGTTGATTCTTGTAGAGGAAGAACAGGATAAAGAACTGATCCGCGACGAAAACGACTTGATTTACAACCTGCTTCTCAGCTTCCCGACAGCTGCTTTAGGTGGCGCGGTAGAAATACCCACCATCGACGGCAAGGTGAAAGTGAAGATTGAATCGGGCACCCAACCGGGTAAAGTACTCCGGCTTCGCGGAAAGGGACTGCCAAGTGTGAACGGATACGGTACGGGAGATTTATTAGTAAATGTTAGCGTATATGTACCGGAAGCTCTTAACAAAGATGAGAAAAAAGCACTTGAAGAAATGGAAGGCTCAGACAATTTTAAACCGAATACTTCAATTAAAGAAAAGATTTTCAAGAAGTTCAAGAGTTTATTTGACTAAGCCGACTTTAAACTGAAAATAGATTTTTAGCAGTATCAGTTAAAGAATGAGCATAAACTCTAACTGATACTGTTTTTTTATAATTGAAAGACTCTTTGAGTTATAAAAGAAAAAACGTCAAAACTAATTGCAGCTATCTGTTCATATAGATAGTTTTACTATCTTTGCCGTCCCCTATTCTATGAGTAGAAAGGGGAGCATGATGATAATTGATAATAACTGATGAAACTTAAAACAATTTTGCTGACTACAGTGGCTACAGGCGCTTTCATGTGTGAGCCTGTCATAGTGCATGCTGTAAATTCTACGCCCGATTCTATGGGATGGTTCCGAAAGAAAAAGAAAAGTGAACCTAACGACAGTGTTAAATCAAAAAACGAGTACGAGAAACTGACCGGAGACGGTAGCACCATTCGCCGTGGTATGTTCAATGTGTACCAGAAAAAGAACGATTACTATTTTGAGGTACCGACGAACCTGCTGGGCAGAGACATGTTGGTAGTGAACAAGCTCCAACGTGTCCCTTCCGAACTGAATGAGGCCGGAGTGAACCGCGGCACCAATTATGAAAACCAGATGGTGCGCTTCGAACTGGATAAGGCAACAAACAAGTTGCTGATTCGTCAAAGCCGTCCTCTTCCCCTCGCTCCTGCCGAAGATGCCATCAGCCAGTCGGTACGTGATAATTATATTTCTCCATTGATAGCCGGCTTCAAGATCGAGGCATTCAACAATGACTCTACCACCATGGTTATCAAAGTGAATGATATTTATGATGGTACAGAGACAAGCATCAATAATGTATTTACCAATATAAATCTGGGAACCTCTTCCATCAAGAATCTGTCACGCATTCTCTCAATCAAGTCATTTGAGAATAATGTGGTGGCTACGTCCGAACTGACCACGAAAGTGACTGAAGGAACGACTTCCATCTATGTAACTGTCGAAGTAAGTTCGTCACTGATGTTACTGCCGGAAACCCCGATGACCGGTCGCCTGGATAATGCCCGCGTAGGCTACTTCACCAATCCTTTGCTTAGTTATAGCGACGGACAACAACGGGTTAGCAAACAACAGTTCATCACTCGCTGGCGCCTGGAACCGAAACCGGAAGATCGCGAGCGCTATCTGCGTGGTGAGTTGGTGGAACCTGCTAAACCGATTGTATTCTACATAGAGAATTCCACCCCATATCGTTGGCGCAAATATATCAAACAAGGTATCGAAGACTGGCAGGTTGCTTTTGAACGTGCTGGTTTCAAGAACGCCATCATCGCCAAAGATATTACGGACAGCATGACGGTAGACATGGACGACGTGAACTATTCCGTACTGACTTATGCAGCCTCAACCAAGGCAAATGCTATGGGTCCTTCTATTCTGGATCCCCGTTCAGGAGAAATTCTGGAAGCGGACATCATGTGGTGGCACAATGTACTGAATATGCTTCAGGAATGGATTACCGTACAGACAGGTACTGTACGCCCGGAAGCACGCGGCATTAAGTTATCCGATGAACTGATGGGTGACGCCATGCGTTTTGTAGCCTGTCATGAAGTAGGCCACTCTTTAGGATTGCGTCATAACATGATGGGGTCATGGGCATTTCCCACGGATTCACTCCGTTCCAAGTCATTTACCGACCGGATGAACTCTACCTCTTCTTCCATCATGGATTATGCCCGTTTCAACTATGTGGCACAACCCGGTGACGGAATAACTGCACTCTCACCGCATATCGGTCCTTACGATCTTTTTGCCATCGAATACGGTTATCGCTGGTATGGTAAGGAAACTCCGGAGGAAGAAAAGGATTTGCTTTATGATTTCCTGAGCCGCCATACAGACCGTCTTTATAAATACAGTGAGGCGCAGGATGTACGTGATGCCGTAGATCCCCGTGCACAGAATGAAGACCTGGGCGATGATGCCGTACGTTCTTCCCAATATGGCATTGCAAACCTGAAACGGATTGTTCCCGAAATTATCAAATGGACAACTACCGGGGAGAAGGGACAAACGTATGAAGAAGCTTCACGTCTATATTATGCAGTGATCAACCAATGGAATAATTATCTGTACCATGTACTTGCCAACATAGGGGGTATATATATGGAAAATACAGTGGTAGGTGACGGTCAGAAAACTTACACTTTTGTAGAGAAGGAGAAGCAGCAGGCCGCTTTGAAATTCTTACTTGATGAAGTATTGACTTACCCGAAGTGGTTATTCGACGCAGAAGTGGGTGAATATACCTATTTGCTTCGCAACACTCCGCTGGGCATAGTAGAAAATGCACCGACACAAGTATTGAAGAATGCCCAATCTTATATTCTTTGGGACCTCTTATCCAATAACCGCCTGGTACGTATGCTCGAAAATGAAGCTGTGAATGGTAAAAAGGCTTTCACAGCCGTAGAGTTGATGGACGGTTTACACCGCAGTATCTTCGCAACCACGGAGCGAGGCGCACTACCTGATGTCATGACACGTGCCTTACAGAAAAACTTTGTAGATGCCTTGATTACAGCTGCTGCCGAAAGCGAAGGAGTCAAAATCAACAAAAAATTAATGGATAACCACTTCCTGCTGGATAACCAAATCCCCCTTTGCAGTTGTGACGAGCATACTCATCGTACACTGGATTCAGATCGTATGGGTGCTCGCCGTGAATTGAATTTTTACGGTTCCCAGCTAAATCGCATCTCAGATGCCATTTCCGTGAAACGAGGAGAATTGCTCCGCATCAAGGATTTGCTCCAGAGTCGTCTGGGAACATCGGATGTGGCAACCAAATATCATTATAAAGATATGATTCTTCGTATCAACACAGCATTGGGACTTTAAAACCAGTTTTCAATTTAAGTATTAATTTTATTATTTTAACGGATGAAAAGACGCTTATCTGTCGTGTTCCTATTCCTGATAGGAACACTCACTTACGCCCTTGCCGCAGAGCGACAAGTAGAGGGTGTAGTAATTTCTTCTGAGGATAAATTGCCTCTCATAGGTGCTTCTGTCTATGTGACGGCTGAGGATCTGAAGAAAAACGGGAACAATCAATCGACTATTGGTGTCATTACGGATATCGACGGTAAATTCTCTATTTCAATTCCGGATGGCATTACCCGGTTTTATTGTAGCTACGTTGGCTATGATGTAGTGGAAATAAAACTCATTCCGGGCAAAAAACAATATGATATCACTCTTCAACCTTCTGCTCATATGCTTGATGCGGTAGTTGTAACGGGATACCAGACTGTGGAACGCCGTAAACTGACGGCTGCCGTGTCAAAAATCGATATCTCGGACCAGATGGTAGGTGCAGCCAAGAGCATAGACCAGGCATTGACCGGACAAATTGCCGGACTTTCCGTAAGCAATATATCCGGTGCCCCGGGCGCTCCTGCTAAAATCCGTATCCGCGGTACCTCTTCGCTGAACGGTACCCAAGACCCTTTGTGGGTATTGGACGGTATTCCATTGGAAGGAACGAACATCCCCAGTATGGAAGTACTGAAAGATATCGATAACGTAGGACAAACCGCCATTGCCGGTCTGAATCCTGCCGATATCGATAATATCACCGTTTTGAAAGATGCTGCCGCAACTGCCATCTATGGTGCCCGCGCAGCTAACGGTGTGATTGTGATTACCACAAAGAAAGGTAAAGTCGGAAAACCGGTTATTAACTTCTCTTCCAAGCTGACATATTCTCCTAAGTTGAATATAGACCGCTTGAATCTATTGAATTCGGAAGAAAAAGTGGGTCTGGAACTTGACTTGCTGGAATCCGGCTATCCTTACAGAGAAACCAAAGGTGAGGTATATCGCATTATCTCCGGATTGGGAGAACTACAGAACTTCAAAGACGGAGGTTGGAACGCTTTGTCCTCCAATGCTCAAGGTGCAATCAATAGACTCAAGGCAACTAACACAGACTGGAGTGATATCCTCTTCCGTGATGCATTTACACAGGAGTATAACTTGTCTCTTTCCGGTGGTAGCGAAAAGGCAACTTATTACACTTCTTTCGGATATATGAAGGAAAACGGTAATATTCCCAATGTCTCTGCCGAACGTTTGAATTTAGTGATGAAGACCAGCTATAAGGTGAACAGCATATTGAAAGTCGGTGCTTCCATGTTTGCCAACCGCCGTAAGAACTCTACTTATTTGCCGGATGACCGGGGACTGACGAACCCGATCTATTATTCACGTCTGGCAAATCCTTATTTCACTCCTTATGACGCCAATGGCAACTATAATTACGATGTGGATGTAGAAGATGATACGGATATGGATTTTGGTCTTAACCTCTTCGAAGAACGGAAAAATACGAGTAACGAAACTAGCATTAACGGCCTTTCATCCATCTTCGACGCTGAACTGCGATTTGACGACCGTTTTAAGATTACCACTCAACTCGGTTTGCAACTGGATAAAACTTCTATCGAAAAAATCGCTGAAGAAGAAAGTTATGTGATGCGTACAGAGAAGAAGAATCATCGTAATAATGGCGTAACTTACCTGCCGGAAGGAGGATTCCATAAGGCTAACGAAAACTCACTGTCCCAGCTCACCTGGAAAGCGATGGGAGAATATCGCGATACCTACAATGACATCCATGAATTTGAAGTAATGGTGGGAACAGAAATCCGCAAGACATGGGAGGAAAAGCTGTATAGCGCCGGTTATGGATTTGACCGGAAGACACTGACTACAAAGCCAATTATCTTCCCGGAAGAAAGCCAGGCTTTCAAGTTACACGAGAAAGCTCATGTGGAGAATGCATACGTATCCGCTTTCTCAACCCTGTCTTATTCTTTGCTGAACCGCTATACATTGGGCGGAAGTATCCGTTTTGACGGTTCCGACCTTTTCGGTGTAGACAAGAAATACCGTTATCTGCCACTATATTCAGTCAGTGGTTTGTGGCGTATCTCTCAAGAACCTTTTATGGCAAATGCCAAATGGATAGACAATCTGGTAGTCCGTGCATCCTACGGTTTGCAGGGAAACATTGACAAAAACACCTCTCCTTTCCTGCTGGGTAACTACAGAATTGAAAATATCCTGCCGGGAGGGTCGGAAGATATGATTGACGTTTCCGGTGCACCAAACAAGAAACTGCGTTGGGAGAAAACCCACTCAGTAAACGCCGGATTCGACTTTGCAGTATTGAATCAGGCTATCAATCTGAGCGTAGACTATTACTATCGTAAGGGCGTAGACTTAATTGGAACCCAAATGCTCCCACTGGAAACAGGTTTTGAAATGTTGACCGTCAACTGGGCCAGTATGCAGAACCAGGGTGTTGAGGTTGCCCTTAGCACACGCAATATCCACACCAAGAATTTCATGTGGACCACCAACTTCAACTTCGCATACAACAACAATAAAATACTGAAAGAAGCACTGCGCGAAGATGCCCTGGAACCGGGACGCGAAGGATATCCTGTAGGAGCCTTGTTTGCCCTGAAAACAGCCGGATTGGATGAAGAAGGTTATCCGATGTTTGAGGGTAAAGACGGAAAAGCCGTATCGGCTATGGAATTCTTCAAATTGCAGGAATGGGGATTCGGAGCAACTGACCTGACAGCCCGCGAACGCCGTGAACTTTACACTTATGTAGGTACAGCCGACTGCCCTTATACCGGTGGTTTCAATAATACCTTCACATACAAGGCATTTGAACTGGGTGTCAACTTCAGTTTCGACTTCGGTGGAAAGGTGCGCAGCCAACCCACCTACTCTATCGTTGACTTTGATAAAGGACGTAATACGAACCGCGATATCCTGAACCGATGGACTCCGGAAAACACGGAAACAATCTTTCCTGTTCTGCTGAGCCAGAATGAACGTCTGGACGAATACATGTGGTATTCAAACCAGAATGAAATATACCGTAACCTGGATATCTGGATCAGAGACCTAAACTACGTGCGACTGCAAAACATCCGTTTAGGGTATACATTGCCCGCTAATTTTAGCCGCAAATTGGGTATGACTTCCGCTACAATTGCCATCGAAGGACGTAACTTATTAGTATTCGGTTCAAGTTACAAGAATTATCTTGATCCGGAAACGATGTCCAACGCGTATGCAACCCCGGCTCCGAAGTCTGTTACCCTAAGCCTGAACCTGAATTTTTAATTTTATAGAGAGTTAAAACAATGAGAAAGATATATATAATGTTATTGATGAGCAGCGTAGTATTACTGACTGCTTGTGATATGCTTGACATTCAACCTACGGGAAAGGTGATCCCCCAGACTTTAGCTGAGTACAGAGCGCTGATTGCCACAGCTTATAAGACCGTTCCCGATGCCAGAGGACTCGCCTGTTTTCGTTCGGATGAACTGTATGTGAAAGACGATAGTTGGGAACAGGATCGTTACGGAAAAATCGAGTGTTGGGATGACTTCAGCGCACCGGGACAAACCACTGCTTTTGAGTGGAAGAACTTCTATAGCATCATGTTCACTGTCAACTATACCATAGAAGAGTGGGAATCCATCAACGAAGGGAGCGAAGAGGACATCGACCAATTGATTGGTGAATGTTATCTGCTCCGTGCTTACATGCATTTCCTGTTGGTAAATCTTTACGGTCAGCCCTATACCCGTCCGGGAGCATTAGAGACGACAGCCGTGCCGCTTAAGCTGAATAGCGATATCAATGAAATTCTGAAGAAGAATACCGTTGCACAAATTTATGAAGCGGTTATTGCAGATATCAACGAGGCTGAAAAACTGATTAATAAAGAATCTTGGGAACAGAAATTTTCTTATCGTTTCACAACCTTATCTGTAAAAGCCCTCCGTGCCCGTGTATATTTATATATGGGACAATGGGACAATGCATATCAGGCAGCCGAAGCGATACTTGCTGAAAAGAATACATTGGAAGATTTCAATGCAGAAACTTATATCCTGCCCAACAACTATCAGTCTGTAGAAAATATTACTGCCTTAGAACGTGGTATGTCTTCTAACTACACACAGGCTGCTGTTCTATCAGAAGCTTTAGCTTCTTTATACAAAGAAGGCGATTTACGTCTGGACGCTTATTTTAAAGCTGCCGACAAGAATGGTTATCGCTTCAGCCAAAAGAGCGGAAAAGATGATTTCCGTTGTTCTTTCCGGGTGGGAGAAATGTACCTGAATTCGGCAGAAGCAGCCGCACAATCGGATAAATTGCCCCAAGCACGCACCCGATTGCTGGAGTTAATGCAGAAGCGCTATACGCCGGAAGCATATACAGTAAAAGCAACTGCCGTGAACGCAATGACCAAAGAAGCCCTGATACAGGAGATTCTGGATGAACGTGCGCGTGAATTAGCTTTTGAAGGACATCGCTGGTTCGACTTACGCCGTACCACCCGCCCTCGTATTGAAAAAGTGCTCAAGGGAGGAACCTATGTATTGGAACAGGATGATTCGCGTTATACAATTCAAATTCCAAGAGAAGCGATAGCTGCTAATCCGGAGTTGTCGAACTGATAAATAAGTAGAATTGATAAATAAGAAAACCTCCTTTCTCATCCTGTTATGGTAATTGAGAAAGGAGGTTTTTATTGTGAGTTATCTATCCTTTTAAAGCATATCTTCGATAGCCTTTTTGATAATTGGTTCCATTATATCATACCCTTCACTTGTCGGATGTACTCCATCTTTCGTATATTGAGGATTTAATGCTCCATTTTCATCCAACACCATCGCCTGGTAATAATCCACGTAAGGAATCTTGTTTGCTTTTGCATACGCTGCTACACGGGCATTTAATGATTGAATTTTCTGAGGAACGTCTTTTATTTCCGGTCTCCATTTAAAGGTTGCTGCCGGTAGCACAGAAGTTAAAATCACTTTTATCTTATTTGCTTTAGCCAACTCTACCATAGAAACAATATTTCCAAATGTATACTCTTCATTGTAGGGACCTACATTTTCAGCAACATCATTAGTTCCGGCATTTATGACTACTAAAGCCGGAGAAAGATTAATAACATCCTCACGGAAACGCAATAAGAATTGGTAAGAGGTTTGTCCACTGATACCGCGGCCTATATAGCCATTTGTTTTAAAGAAATCCGGATGAGTTCTCACCCACCCTTCCGTAATGGAATTCCCCATGAAGACAACTCTTTTCTCTTTCTTTACGGGCTTGGGAAGTGCAGCGTTTTCTTTTGCATAACGAGCTAAATTGGCAAAATTGTTCTTTTGAGCACATGCCTCACTGATTGATAATCCTCCCAGAATAGTAATTAGCAACAAACATTGTTTTAATCTTTTCATTTTCATACTTAGATATTAATTATTAGGATATGCAAAGATAAAAAGATTCCTGCAAAGAAATTGTTTCTTTCATCACTTTACTTCCATTTCTTCACAGCCTTTTTATCTACTGCCATAGCCTCAATCAAGCTCAAAGCAAATCCACCACTACGTGCCATCTTTACAGATATTTTAGTTTTATTGGTTACAATACCTTTCTTTATCTGATAGGCAGTAGGATTCTTTTCATAATCAGCATCTTTAGCATCAGTATACAGCGTTGCTACATACTCTTTTCCCGGTTCCAGAAAGTCAAGGGTAAAAGTAGAGACACGGGCATTTTCATCTGTAATGCCACCCACAAACCAATTGCCTGTACCCTTAGCTTTACGAGCTACGGTTATATAATCGCCCGGTTCAGCTTCAAGATATTTACTGTCATCCCAATCAACAGCAACATCTTTAATGAATTGGAAAGCATCCAAATGACGTTCGTAACTTTCCGGCAGGTCAGCCGCCATCTGCAACGGACTGTAAAGAGTGACATACAAAGCCAGTTGCTTAGCCAGAGTCGTATGAATCTGACCATGATTCTCACGATTCAGGAATGTCAGGCAGATATCAAAAATACCGGGAGTATAATCCATCGGGCCACCTATTAAACGGGTAAAAGGAAGCAATGTAGTATGAAAGGGTTTATTCCCATCATAAGGTTCAAACTCAGTACCACGAGCAGATTCATTACCTATCAGATTCGGATAAGTACGGCACAAGCCGGTAGGACGTACTGCCTCATGGGCATTTACACAGATTTTATACTCAGCAGCTTTCTTCACTGCATATAGATAATGATTATTCATCCATTGCCCGTAATGATGCTCACCACGAGGAATGATATCACCAACATATCCACTTTTCACGGAATTATAGCCATGATCTGCCATAAATTGATAAGCTTTATCCAAATGACGTTCATAGTTACGAACGGAAGCCGATGTTTCATGATGCATCATCAATCTTACTCCTTTACTCCGGGCATAATCATTCAACATTTTTACATCAAAATCAGGATACGGAGTAACAAAGTCAAAGACAAAATCTCTGGAACTTCCTCCCCAACTTTCCCAACCTTCATTCCAACCTTCCACCAAGACCTGATCCATGTCATGTTCGGCTGCAAAATCGATATATCTTTTCACATTCTCATTATTGGCAGCATGACGACCGTTTGGCTTGATCTTTGTATAATCGTTTTCACCGAATCTCATAGCAAGCAACTCATCTGTATAGCTCCATGACTTCATGCCTGTAATCATCTCCCACCAGACACCGATATACTTCACCGGCTTAATCCAAGAGACATCCTTATAAGCACAAGGTTCATTTAGATTCAAAGTCAGTTTTGAAGCCAGAATATCCCGTGCATCATCACTGACTATAATAGTACGCCAAGGAGTTTTAGAAGGAGCTTGCATATAAGCTTTGTTACCCAAGACATCAGGTGTCAACCATGACTCAAATATCAGATTATTATCGTCCAAGTTTAGGTGCATACAGGAGTAATCGACCAAAGCAGCTTCATGCAAATTGATATAGATGCCATCATCCGTCTTCATCTGTAAGGAGGTTTGAACCCCTGTAGGAGAAAATACGAATTGTGAAGCATTTACCGTTACGGCACTTTCCATTAAACCACGTATTTCCGATAATTTAGACTCAGTATAGTCATACTCCTGTGTATCATAGTCACCCGGTATCCAAAAGACAAGATGATCGCCAGTCATGGCAAACTGGGTATGTTCTTCTTTCACTATAAAATAGTTCAGATTCTTTTGCAATGGAAATTCATACCGGAATCCTAAACCATCATTGTAAAGCCGGAAACGAATAATCATATTACGATTCTGAGCTTTCTGTTCCAGAGTCACAGCCAGTTCATTATAGTGATTACGAATCTGCGCAACTTCTCCCCACACCGGTTTCCAGGTTTCATCAAAAGTTGAAGTCTCAGTGCCGGTTAATGTAAAATTACTCATCAGTCCGGGATCATCTTTCAATTCCAAGCCCAATTTTGAAGGTTTCACTACAGCCTTGCCTTTATAGAAAAGCTGATATACCGGTTCTCCCTGCGCATTTACAGTAAAATCTAAATGAAGATTTCCATTCGGTGAAGTAATACTTTCAGCCATCATTGCTCCACACACCCATACAAACAATAAGAAACTAAAAAAACTTTTTGATACAAAACTCATGCTATTCATAGATTTAAAGTAAAATCAATCAATTTATATCTATATTCATTTTTCATTTTTAGGAGCCAACTTTACCAATACAACGCCATGTGCAGGAACCTTGAAGCTTAAATTATCGCTGGAAGTTCCAAGATATTTATTCTTGTTCCAGATATCGTATACATCATATTCCAATTCCCAGAGTCTGATATCTGCAAAGTGAAGGTGAGATTTGTCTTTTCCAAACTTATACTCAAATGTCCATGGTTGCTCATCACGATTGAAAAAGCATACAGCAGCTTCTCCATTAGACAACTGTTTTACCCAGATTTCATGTTGTTCTATTTTCATGTAACGACGTCCTTGTATACCCAACTTATCCTGATTCACAGCTATCACGTCTTTATTCATCAGAATAGCCTGTGTTTCTTTATCCATGGTCCGCAAATCATTCCCAGCCAACAGTGGAGCCGCCAACATACACCACATGGTAAAATGTGAACGATTCTCTTCGGGGGTGAGTACTCCATTACCTACTTGCAGCATATCAGGATCATTCCAATGTCCCGGACCGGCATAAGGATATAAGTCTGCATTCTTATCAATAATATCCACTACACTACATCCTCCCCAGTGTACCGTACCTTTAAAAGCATTGATAATATCCCCCGTAGTTCTCCACAAATGTCCTACTCCTTTTGCCCATGTCCACGGTTTGCTACTTCCCCACTCACAAATAGAGAATACGATGGGACGGCCGCTGGCTTTCAAAGCATCACGCATAGTACGATAAGCTCCCTGAGGACTTTGAGCCTCATCAAAACACCAGTCATACTTCAGGAAATCCACTCCCCACTCAGCATAGGTACGGGCATCCTGAAACTGATAGCCACGACTTCCAGGACGTCCGGCACAAGTCAATGATCCTGCACAAGAATAAATACCAAACTTCAATCCTTTGGAATGTATATAATCTGCCAATGCCTTTATGCCGGAAGGAAAACGTACTGAATCAACCACAATATTCCCATCCGCATCGCGACCCACTTGCCAGCAGTCATCAACGTTTACATAGGTATAGCCTGCATCTCTCATACCATTCGCAACAATCAGATCTGCCATATCCCGTATCTGCTGTTCATTGACATCGCAACTAAAACAGTTCCAGCTATTCCATCCCATAGGAGGAGTCAAGGCCAGTGAATCGGCACCATCAGCACAAACAATAATGAACGTACACACAAGAAACAAAAAACACAAAATCCTTTTCTTCATAATATTCCGATTTTCATTAAAATACACTATTTCAAAGATGCCACATTAATCACCAACTGACTATTATCCGTAATATAAGTATTAGTAAACTTTATTTTGTCGTTTAAACGAACCTTAAATTCAACTGTAGCATTTCCTAAAATAGTACCCGCTTTATTATCCAGTAAGATTTCAAAGTTCAGTGTCGATTTATTCACTACTTTAACTAATGCCTGATTACCATTCACTTCCTTCACCTCATATGCCAGGCAAGCCTTTACCAAAGCAGTCAGATTCTTTTCAGCTCCAATCAGAATATCCCCAAATTTCACCACAGAGCGTCCGGCAAATAATGCTTCTTTCACCCCTTCATGGGAACGTTCCTTGGCGAAGATTATAGTCATCGGACCATATTGCTTATCAGTACGATAGGTCTGTTTATATACACCATGAATATCAGTATTACCCATATACGTCAGGTTATATTCCTTACAATAGTTGAAAGCTTTCGGATAATACTCAAAGCCATTCACCAACTCCACACCATGTATTTTCTTCTGCTTAATCAGGTCTTTATGAACCTTATAAATAGTACTCGTGTCATTCGGCCATCCGGGATGATTCCACATGATGAAAGCACCTTGTTCCAAAGCATTATCAATTGCTACCAACGGATCTTCTACATCCAAAGCATTTGCATCCTTCAAAAAAAGAGCATTGATATGTCCCAATGGCTTGGAACGGGTTATTTCAGCACCCGATATCACGACCAGATTAGAACTCTCCTCTACTGTCTTCGCCCGTCTATAAGACTCATTATGGTCAGCCGTAATAAATTTGTTCGGACGATATTCAATGTGATCCGTTATAGCAATCACATCCAGTCCACGAATAGCGCCCTCCCATACCCGATTTTCCGGCTTCACATCTCCATCTGAAAAAATGGTATGAGTATGAAAATCACACTTCAAAGCTTTATAACCGTCTACATCAGGGATATAGACATATTCTCCCGAATAAGGCTGTTGTGCCTCCGGAACCTTCACTACATCCAGGCCCTGCAGTTGTGCAGAGACCTGGAAAGTGAAAGCCGATAAAAAAGCTAAGGATAGATATAACTTTTTCATGCTTTTGTTATTTTGCAGATTTTTACTTCGCCGGAGTAATCTTCACGAAAGTAACCCCATGATAAGGTACTTTTGTCTGGAAACTACCATTAACTTCTCCCAGATCTTTCTGTCTCCACAAATCGCGAACCATTGCTTTACCATCAATACCGAGCTGTTTCAAATCAAAATTAAAGTCATACTCACGCATTTGCATAGCTTCAGCATCATCCTGATCCCAAAGGATAAAGTAAGGATCTACATGAAAGAAACCTACTGCATAGGAACCATCATGCAACTTCTTAGACCAGATTTGTCCATTCTCTACTATCCTTTTCTTAGCAGGAGCCACCATCGGGTCCTGGCTAACAGAGATCACTTCATTATTAGTGAGCAGATTCAGCGTAAAATCATCAATATTCGCCATATCACAACCTATCAGCAAAGGAGCAGAAAGAAGACACCATAAAGAAATATGAGAATATTGTTCATCTGCGGTCAGGTAAGAATCATGCACTTTAGTACCCCAGGCTTGTCCCAATCTGCCAACTACCAACATATCAGGATCACTATTCCGTCCCGGAGCTGTAGATTCAGCACACACATCCTGAAAAGTACCGATAGCTGTTACCACATTCCATTCATCCGTAATATCACGAGTAGTACGCCATTGATTACCACCGGCTTCCACAGCCCAATTCCATACGTTGGGAGCTCCGTAACCTACACAATAAACGATGTCACGATTTACTTTATCCAATGCTTTACGCATTACGATATACGGTTCCTGAATTGTTTTTTCTTCAGAATCCTTTTCTATTTCCAAATAACCGCAATAGTCATATTTCAGGTAATCTACACCCCAACCGGCCCAGGTTTTAGCATCAATTTCTTCATGCTGATAACTACCTAAGTGACCACCACAAGTAGTAGCACCCGGAGAGGAATAAATACCGAATTTCAGACCCAAGCCATGAATATAGTCTGTCAATTCTTTAAAGCTGGGGAATTTTTCATTAGGAAGAAGTTCACCTTGTTTAGTGCGTTCCGCAGCTTCCCATCCATCATCAATATTCACGTATTCCCAACCGTAAGAGTGCAGTTTTTCATTCATCATACGGGCAGCATCACGTACTTTTTTATCGTTTACAGAAAGTCCCCAGCAATTCCAGCTATTCCAACCCATTGAAGGGGTTAAAGCAATCTCATCACCGATTTTGATTGTCACTTCTTTCACTGCTGTACCTTTATCATTGGTAGCCTTCAATTGTACCTTGTATTCACCTTTCGTTGTAGCTTTACCTGTGATATGTCCATTAGCCGGATTCAATTTCACACCTTCGGGAAGTCCCGTAGCTTCAAACGTCATCGGACGATTACCAGTAGCCATTATCGACCACAAGAACGGATTTCCCGGACGTGCACCAAAAACTAACGGGTTATTAATGACCGGTGTCTCAGGAGCCGGCGGTGTCAGGATATACTTTTCCTTGTCAACCGGTTTAGCCCATGCAGGAATCGGTTTTACATCTCCACGGGTAATGATCTTCACGTTCAACCAGTCTGCATGGTCGTACATGATACCATCTCCACACTCTTCTACCAATAGCAAAACTTTGTCGATCCCTTTCAGATTCACATTGAATTCCTTTACAGGATCTCCTTTCTTCATGACACCACTCTTCCAGAGTTCTTTCTTGTCACCGAGAATCTTGAACTGAAGTTTACCGGCAAACAAGTTCTTGTCGTCAGCACCAGCCAAACCGGAAATTGATACTGCTTTACCACCAAGATCGTATAGCAAACGACTAATGGAATGGGAACCAAGTCCACGTTCATAAACCACTCCATTCACCGTAAGCGGTGTATGCACTACAGAACGATTAATTTCTACCATTCCCCAATCCTGAACATAGCAAGAGTCTTGTCCGAATTCGTCTAACCAGACTTCTTTAGTAGGTCCGTTGTCACAAGACTGTAAACTCCAGGCTCCTATCAACATCACGGCTAAGAATGCCGCGCACTTTTTCATCTTCATGTTTTTCTCAATTCTAATAAATTACATTTCAAAATATGGTTCATCCGACAAAGATGTAGTTTATCTATGATTCTATTTATCAAGACATTGCATTTACCGACATTTTCATATCGATGTAAAAGCATTTACTGCCGCATGTAACGGCCTTTACCCCTTATTGTAACGCTCTTTACCTCAGTATGTAACGGCCTTTACTTCGGCATGTAAATGGAGTTACCGTGTAGGGTAAACAGAATATCAAAACCACCTAAACCGGATGAACCTAAAACGATTTTCACTTCTGGATATACTATACTCCTGGGAAGATTATAGCATTCAGTCGGCATCAATCACCTTTTTTATAGATACGGATATTGTCAAAAGCAAAATTGCGGGCAATATTCTGATCTATCTCAAGACGCATATTGAAGCTGGTATAAGATCCCGGGTAATTATCCGGATAATCGGTGGACTGAATAACAGTAAACGGCAATGTAATAGTTTCCCAACGATTAAAGTTCTGGACATTGAAATCCGTTGCAACCCAATCGCAGGTTGGAGCTGCCCAATAAAGATAATTACAGAACTTAATCTTATCCTGTACAAACTGATTAGCTGTACGGAACTCACATTTCACTACATAGTTTTTGCTGCTTTCAAGCCCCAGCATATCAGCAGTATAAGCAATGCCGCCTCTCTCTGCAATATACCACCAACCGGAATATTCAGATTTATCATCAATGCGCAAGAAGTTACCGCTCAAACGTTGAGGATCTTTCTCATCAGTAACCACATTGGCCATACTGGTGGGTAGGAATTCATCAAAGTCCATTATTATAAATTCACGGTCATAGTAACGTCCCGGACATGTAGCTTCCACATCCCATTTTGTACCTTTCACCTTTACCTTGATGTTTTTATCAACTGTCTTAGGCACTTGGGCAGTCAGGTAGTTATTACCACTGCTGATTACCTTCGAAATTTTACCATTAAAATCGACTACTGCATTGAGAGAATCTATCTCATAGAGTTCAAAGAAGTCGCCATAAATCATAATGGTATCACCCGGGCTGGTATATTCATTAAACATACGGTCCAGACGGAGTTTTGGCGCATTGGCCTTAAAGGGGATTTCCTGACGACCTGTAGAATTATAAATATAAATATTGTTGGTCTCTTCTTTAGGTAATTTCACTGGAATTTTCAGGAACAGAATATCACTTTCCGTATATACTTCCAGCATATCCAATGCTACATCATTAATCAAAATCGAATCAATATTGCGTACATCGAGCCCTGTGCCATGTATTGCAATAAAATCGCCCATAGCTGCCTCCGTAATCGGAGTATTCATATCATCAAGGGTGGTCACATTGGTAAGCTGTATAGGCATTGGATTATAGTCATCATCCGAACAAGCCGTAAATGACAAACCCAATAACAGCGCTCCACCCAAACATATATTTCTGAAGTTCATTATATTTTTCATTGCATTATCTATTAGTTATTAATAAATAAAATTACCACCCTGGATTATTCCTGTCGATATAAGGATTCGTATTGACAACATCGGGCGGGAACGGTAATAACAAATGCTTCTCTTCACGACGTTTTACAATCTCATTTTCATCCACAGTACCGATGGCATTCATTACTTGCAGATAAATACCCCAACGAAGCAAATCATAGCGGCGGATACCTTCGGCTGCAAACTCTTTGGCACGTTCTTCAAGAACGAATGAACGGAACGACTCTTTTGTAAACGGATTCTTCTCATGACGTTTGCTTACCAATGTACTGTTATTACGCTTGTTCAGCATTTCCATTTTAGCAAAAGCATCCGTTGTAGGACCATTCAACTCATTTTCTGCTTCACAATAAATGAGAATGAGATCGGCGTAACGCAAATACGGCCAGTTCCAGTCTGTACGGTTACCATTATTATCAGCAGTTATAGCTGTAAATTTTTCAAGTTTGGCACCATACTCATGGGCACCGTTTCGTACAACATCCGTAGTTTCGTACTTATATGGACATCCTTCGTATGGAGGTAAGCCCTGACGTACTTTTACACTATCGCGTTCGGGGTAGAAATACCACTCCATTTTTTCATAAGTTTTATTCCAGTTATACGGAACACGGTGTTTTACTCCCCAAGTGATACGCTCATCATCCCAGTCGTCAAAAGTCTGCAACCAATGGTCTCTTTGAACGTAGTAACCGGAAGTCCATTCGCCATTGTATGCCGGATCGGGCCATCCGTAATAATCCTTACTAACATAGTTGTAATAATCGTCGCCCTGTCCAACCATTGTCTGCAAGCAAAAAAGCAACTCAGGTCCATTCTTATAAGCCGGACTCCACAATTCTTTCTGGCTACTTGCCAATGAAACCTCGCCACTATTAATTACTTCTCCGGCCTTTTCTTTTGCCAGACGATAATATTCCTGAGAATCAAACTCTTCATACCCGGCTACTACATTCTTGCTGTGAGTAATGGCTACAGGCATCAAACGGGAGGTTGTTCCATCAGGATTTACTTTACTTCCCGGACCACCTTTTACTGTAACTTGTCCGCTCTTCATAGAAGCTGAACCAATAGTAGCATACACCTTAGCCAACAAAGCCTTGGCAGTGGCACGGCATACGTGACCTTTCTTAAATGCCTCATCGGTGCGCGGAAGCAGCAATGCTTCGGCTTCTTTCAGTGTTTCAATAATATGCTCATACACTTCTTTTACAGAAGACCGCGGCAATTCGGTAGAATTACCCTCTGCAATGGAATATGTATACAAAGGTATAGGACCAAAGAACTGAACTAACTGGAACTGAGACCATGCCTTCAGGAAACGGAGCTCACCTAATGCATTATTCTTTTCTTTTTCAGTAACGCCTGTTATCTTCTGTACTAAGTAATAGTGATAATTGGCTCTGTGGATAGTAGTACAATAATATTGATAGAAGTTTTTTGTCGAGTTTTTATCATAAAAGTTACCGGCACCTTCATCACCAAAAGCCCAGCTCGGCCCTGTTTGATAATCACAATCGAAGTTCACCACACTATGATAATTACCCCATGTGAAAGGCCAATGCAAAGTATGATAAGCACCTGCCACCAACTGATCATACGAACCTTCGGCAGCAACATCTTCACCTGCAACAAAGGTAAATGTTTCCTCTTCCAAGTCACATGAAGTGGTCAGAAACAAACCTGCAGCGCATAAACTTAATATTTTTAACAGTTTCATATTCTTACTTTTTTAGAATGCTAATTGAATACCTAAGTTAAATGTACGGGCACTCGGATATGATGACATATCCACACCTCTACGAGTCGGGTCACTACCGAACGCGTTTACATCCGGGTCATACCATTCATAACCGGAAATAGTAAACAGGTTAGTTATACTTGCTACGATGTTAATGGACTCTACAAATTTCACCGGATGAGCCCAATTATAGCTTAAACTAATATTCTTACAGCGCAGATAAGAACCATCTACAATATAACGGTCGGAAGCTTTCATAGCACGGGTAAAGGTGCCATCGGCACGCGGCCATTTAGCTGCAGCTCTGTTTTCCGGTGTCCAACGGTTATTGAATACGAAATAAGGCATATTACCCGAACCTACCGCTACATCAAACTGCTTCAAGTTCACATTCAAAATATCATTTCCTTGTGTACCTTGCAGGAAGAAGCTGAATGTCCATTTCTTCCAGTTCAATGTACTGGTAATACCATATTGATAATCGGGATTCGTATCACCAATAATCGTCTTATCACGATCATCGATTACCGGATCGTCATCCAGATTCTTATACTTCACCTGCCCAACCATAGATTTTACTTTAGAAGGAGTTGCATCTCTGTAATACGGATCAGCACGTACTTCAGCCTCATTATCATAGAATCCATCTTCCACATATCCGTACAAAGTACCAATAGGATGACCATTTCTTCTCAGGAACATACTTTCAATACCCCAAGCTACATCAGAGAACTGATCGGCATTCAAACCACCAATTTTATTACGGTTGAAAGAGATATTGGCATCTAATGTCCACATCCAGTCGCGGGTTTTCACCGGAATGACATGTGCTGTTATTTCAAGACCTTTATTGGTTACATTGCCATAATTACAAGCTATTTGATTGAAACCAGAACTCATATCAATATAACGATACTGTAATAAGTCCGTTGTTTTCTTGTAATACAAATCAACAACCAGATTTACACGATTATTGAAGAAAGCTGCATCCAAACCAAGGTTAAACTGATTCGTTGTCTCCCACTTCAAATTAGCGGCAGCAGGTCCTCCCCAACGATCTTCACCGGCACCAGGATTCATCGTTCCATCGAACGGATAATTCTGGGCTTCGAAGCGAGAACGGGTTGCATAGGCACTAATACCCTGGTTACCAGTCTGACCGGCACTGAAACGCAATTTCAGGTTATCAAAGAAATTAAGATTCTTAATAAATGCCTCATCAGACATACGCCATGCAATAGCACCGGAATAGAAGTTAGACCAGCGATTCAGAGGATTGAAACGGCTGGAACCATCACGACGGAACGATGCCGTGAATAAATAACGGTCCAGCAAATTGTAATTGGCACGAGCCAGATAAGACATCAACTGTGAACGCCATCTGCCGCTTCCGATTTCTTTCTCACCCACTGCCGCATTCATGTCGTTATCCTCCGTTATGTCATTCGGGAAGTTCTTGGCAAGCATGTATTTGCTTCTTCCCATCGACTTTTCATAAGTCATACCGGCAACAACATTGAAAGCATGTACACCAAACTTCTTTTCAAAAGTAAGCAAAGACTCTAAAGTAAAACCTTCGTATGCATTATCATCTTTTCTTCCATAACCATTGGTAGGATTTTGTCCTGAACCGGTGTAGCGATTGTAATATTGGCTACGTTCGTTATAGGTATAACCATAACCTACGTTCTGACGGAACTTCAGCCAATCCACAAATGTTATTTCGCCAAAACCAGAAGCATAAATACCATAAGTGTCAAGCACATTCTTCTCTGTATGAGCACTCAGATATGGATTTGCCAAACCAGAAGCAAAGTCTTCTGAGAATTTAGAGTCTGCATCCGGGTCAAACACCGGACGAGTCGGATTAAATGCGATTGCGGACTCAATCACACCATAGTTTTCCGTATTGGTACGTGCCAGACGATTCTCAGATTTCGTGAAAGTCAGGTTACTGCCTATCTCCACATAATCATTGATTTTACGATTATTATTTGCACGGACATTGTAGCGCTTATAATAAGAGTTCACAATAACACCCTGCTGATCAAGATAACCGCCAGAGTACATATAAGATCCTTTCTGGTCACCACCGGAAATATTCAGACTATACTCCTGACTAAACGCATCACGGAAAATTTCCTTCTGCCAGTTAGTGCCATAGAACAAATTCCCATCTTCACGCAAGTCAAAACCATTACGGAAATCATCAGGACTAGGCAGATATTTTCTCTCAAGAATGATCTCTTCACCAGTCACAGGATCGGTACCCTTCTTAATTGACCAATGGCCGGGTATAGGATAAGGAAGGCTTTCATCGGCAACATAATTCTTGCCATCATACATATAACCGAAAATAGTACATTCGTTCTTGAACTGTGCATAATCGCCCGCACTTAAAACATCAATCAGTTTTACAGGTTTGGACATGCTGAAATTAGCACTGAACTGAACTCTTGCCTTACCCTGAGCACCACTCTTAGTCGTAATAATAACCACACCATTAGCAGCACGCGAACCATAGATAGCTGTGGCAGAAGCATCCTTCAATACCTGAATAGACTCTATATCCTGCGGGCTAATTAAGCTCAGAGGGTTATTATTGGATTTCGTTCCGAAGTCAGTCGAGGGAGCTTCACCTGCCGTGAAAGGCACGCCGTCCAAAATATACAATGGTTCTGTATTGGTAGTAAATGAATTGGCACCACGTATCTGGATAGTTACACCCGCACCAGGAGCACCATCAGCTTGTGAAACTTGTACACCTGCCATTTTACCCTGCAAACCTTGATTAATACTCGTCGGATTCGTTTTCAGTAAATCATCACTTTTCAAAGAAGAGATTGATCCCGTAAGATCCTTTTTAGGCACACTACCGTAACCGATAACCACTGTTTCTTCCAACATGTGGCTATCTTCCTGTAATGTAACATTTACAGTAGCTTTACCTTTCACTGCTACTTCCTGAGTTTTGTAACCCACAAAAGAAAAAACTAAAGTAGCATTACTGGAAGCATTTACCGAGTAACGTCCGTTTACATCTGTAATAGCTCCCGTCGTTGCATTTTTCACACGAACTGTAACCCCAATCACAGGTTCACCCGAATCATCGGTTACAATGCCCGTAATTTTAGACGTTTGAAGCATTTCTGTAGTTTCAGCCTTCAAACCATTCGGAACTAACATTAGTGCCATTAAAAGCACACCAATAATTCCATTCATCGATTTGTGCAATCTTTTCATAGACTCATTTTTGGATTAATTAAATTAAACTTTATCACTCTCTGTTTAGTTGTTATTTGATAGTAGGATTAATAAATAATTCATCCATATATACTTTCTGAGAAGCATCAAAAGCAACCTTTATATACCTTGCATTTTCATTCAACTTTTCAAATAATATCCCGTCTATCCAAGCATCATGCTTATTATTCGGAAAATATGGGGCATCTTTGATAGAAGCCAGACTATAAGTTTCTCCATCTTCCGAAGTATATACATAGACTTTCAGCGGGGTATTGATTCCTTCCGGATTATAGTTCAATGTACGCACCATGATATTCTTGACCGGAGTTTTCTTTTGCAAATCCACCACTATTTCATGGTGTCCCTGGTCAAACTTCACCCAACGGTTGTCCTCACTGTTCTCTTCAGCTACTTTGCCATCCAGCAGGGCTTGCATATCCGATTTACTAATCATGTCAGGAGTAGCTGTATTCATCAGTTTTTCCAATAGAGTTGCTTCAAACATTTTCCAGTAAGCATCGCCGTTTCTCCACGCTATATATTTGTTGCATATATCATTAGACCAAACCGGTTGCCCCAACTGATAAGGAGATTTCGGATCTTCAATGATGCCACCAAACATGAACGAAATAATGCGGTCTACCCCTGCTGCAGATGCAGCTACCTGCTGAGACAGTAAACGAGAATAGGCAGCCGGAATCAAAGCGGACTGACGGTCATTCGTACCTTCTTCCCACGTAAATGTTTCGCAATTTGCCCACATCTCAATATTCAATCGATTGTGAATATCACGCATTCTTTGCCAGTTCTTTTTCAAACGGGGAAGTGTGAACTTATCACGCACGCAACCCACTTCGTCCTGATAAGCTATAATATCGACCTTCAATTTTGCCATCTGTTTCTCAAAATCCGGATTATCAAACTCCGACAAACCAATTCCATAAGGAGATATCAAAGTTTTCTTGCCTGGCGTCAGAGTTTGTGCCTTTTCAGCCAATGTATTAACCGATTGTACGGCATGTTCGGCAAAAATCGGACAGATACAATCTTCTACTGGCAAATACCAACCATAAAAAGCCTTATGATTTTTGTAAAGAGAGGTCAATTCTTCCATAATCTGTAACTGACGTTCTTTGATTGCCGGATCCAGCAGATTATCATCCTGATCTTTTGCCCAACCGGTACTCATAAATACTTTTACGTTATGTTTTGCTGCTTCATCAAGGATAGCATCTACAGGACTTTTCATGCCCTTATCATACAGCCAAGGCATGATTTTAGAAGGATAATATGCCTTACCTTCATTAGCTACCTCCATGAATACCAAATATTCAATGTCCATAGCCGCTAATTCACGAACCTTAGCCGCCCACAACTTCGGGTCTGTATTATCAAAGTTTTGAGGATTGGTATATTTATTACGCACATCTTTATATGCCAGATTGATCCATGTGCCGGTAATAGGCTTTACACCTGTGACTGGCTTTCCAGTTTTTTCTTGCTTACCGGAAGTGTCATTAGCAGCACATGCAGTTACTGCCGGCATCGCAACCAGCATTGCCAATAGGCCAAATAGTATTACTCGAATGTTCTGTCTCATTGTTTCTATATTTATTAATTAAAATTCTGCTTATCTGAATAGATTACTGCTTCACCTAAATAAATGTGTGCATCTTTATGAGGATTCAACCATTTAAAACTGATCTCATGTTTTGCATTTTGCAGCTGATATCTATGGAAAAGATCTACCCTTCTATCATCAATGGAAGATGCTTTGGCAACCGGCAGATTTGCCGTTTCAATCATATTACCGTCAATACACATTTCAACCTGAGCCACATAGTTTTCATCTGTACATTTCACATATCCTTTCAAAACGAAACCTATACCATCAAAAACAAAGCCGGTATTATCCTGTAAAGTAGTATTGACAGCCAATTTATCCACCGGATAATGGCCTTCAAATGCTTTTTCATATTTTACAGCAACAGGTTTTTGAACTTTAATAGTCACCTGCCCATTATCTACTTTACCACCTTCTCTTTCTATTACCTGCAAAGCATGTTTCAAGCCCAGTTCCGATAGTTTATTAAGAGATACATCTGTATAGGCAAAAGGTATGTCTTCTATTTCACAAAGACTCTCTTTCCAATTCTCCGGAATATTAGAATATCCTATCATCGTACCCAAAATACCGGCAGCTGTAGCTGCATTGCAATCCGAATCCTGTCCGCAACGGGCAGCTATGTCAATTGTGGAAAAGAAATCTTTCTGTCCATACAATAATCCCATTATGACATAGGCACTGTTAATCTTTGCATCAATATCAAACGGAGCAAAAACACCGTCAGGGCAACCGACCTCTGATGTCCACCTTTTCTGGCACTCGAACCAGGTTTGTTTCCAGTCATTCGGATACTGCTTATACCAGTCTATCACATCTTTCATGCAACGGTAGAAATCACTCTGTTCGGGAATTGTTTTCAGCGCCTCCGAAACAACAACTTCCACATCATCGGAAACAAAAGCCATAGAATACAACGCACCAACATATACGCCTCCGTACCAACCATCACCGTAAGTGAAGATATGTCCTACTCTATCAGATATTTCAGAAGCAGTATTGGGCATACCCGGTGCCATCAAACCTGCGAAATCTGCTTCAATCTGATAATCTATATCGTCAGCATGGGGATTATTCAACCAATGACCGGACATAGGCGGCATAATACCTTGTTTGATATTATACTTGGCAACCTGGTTGGCATGCCATAATGGAAAACCTGCATTAGCAAAGCTGATTGCAAACGAATCAGCCGGAGCTTCCAGACCTAAACGTTCGAACACATTAACGAAGATGATGTCTACATACAAATCATCATATAAACCGGGAAAAGTATCAAAGTAGAACTTGACTCTGTCCTTGGACCATTTTATAGGGGTATAGTCTTGAATCATTGTACCGTTGTGCAGAAACTCCACGGGTCCACCATAGGTACAACCAATGGTCTTAGCCGCCCAGCCACCTCTTATTTTATCAGCCAATTCATCCTGCGTCATCGTTACCTCAGACGGAACTGTTGTTTGGAAGGAAGAGGAAGTACATCCTACACACCACACAACAACTATAAAAACATAAACAATAAAGGCTATATTCTTCATGGTTCTTTACATTAAACTATATTTTACTTTGCAACTTTCAGCTTAGCTGATTCTTTATCCATAGCATTATAGGTAGATATCTCATATACATTATCTTCATTACCTTCCTTATCAATGAAGGAAGTCAGGAAGTCATTTCCATGTATCTGAAGTTTCTTTAAGAGCGTGCCATTCCTGTAAATATTGAAACCGGCAACCGACTCCAGACTACCCGGAATCCACTTAATTTCTATGCCATTAGCTACCTTTACCATACTGGCACTTATAACTTCCTGCGGAGTAGCTATTTGAGGAAGTTTACCTTCTTTACAGTATTGCAGGTAGGCTTGATGATAGCCCTTATTCACTACAAACGGACTATTATAATGACTATAAGCAAAACAGATAAGATTACTTACATAACCATTAACTATATCCAGCTGCTTCTTTATCCTTGTCAGAGGAGCACTCACCCAGAATTGTTGATCGAACGTTTCAACATTTCCCCAGAATTTCAATCCCGGTTTAGTATTGACAGCTTGTTTCAATTTAGAGAACCAGTCCGATAAATTATCTAAATTCAATCCACCGGCACCAACACAGTCTTGCGGAGCAAAAATATCTCCAAATCGGAAGTGAGTTTGTGCAAAAACATTCTCCCACATTTTTCCATATTCTTCTGCATTTCCACCTACTTTATGATTCATAAATGGAGAAAGCATGAACGGCATTCCTGGAGTGAGCTTTGAAAGATGATCCAAATTTGTATTTAAGGCTCTCGCCAGAATAGCCTGCCGTTCAGCTGTCATACAGTTCAGATTGTCAACTTCCCAAACCCAATACCATCCGTACATTGCATTCGGATATTTTTCCTTGTACAAGGCAACCAGTTCATCTGCCACTTTATTGCCGATTTCCATTTGGCCAACCAACCAATCTGCATCATAATCTACTTTCCACCATCTATCGTTAAAATTCAGTCCAATAAAGATTTTTATTCCATTCTTCTGAGCACTGTGCAAACACTTTTCAAGTGTCTTGTTCTGCTGTTTTTTCTTTGTCAGCGAAGAGGGATAGTTAGTAGTTGTTCTTCCTTTCTCATCTGTCAGAAGTGCAGGTGCATAAATCAGATACTTCATACCTGCCTCTTTAAACATTTCCATTTCCCGATCCCAACATGCATCATCCCAATTAGCAACTAAATATTCTTGTATAAAAGAACCACTGAAACGAGGGACATTGGTTCCTTGATTTTTCTGTTCGAACATGTAATGGAAATATGTACCTTTCAGGTCAATAATATATGAATCAAAGCTGGCCTCATCTTCATGCAGATTAATGATACGGGCACCTCGGCTCAGAACTTCATTATAAGCAGACGGATAGCCTGTTTTACGTCCATAAGCTAATGCTATATTACCGTTCCAGTCAACCATATAGTCATTGTTATGATCATGCCCGACAAATACTCCTATTACATCTTTTTTCTCTATAAAAGAGGACAATAAGCCTGAATTTATGTTGGACGCACAAACACCTTCCTGCTTCTCACCGAATTCACGACAAGCCCATCTGGCCGTTTCATGTTCGGGTAGAGGAATATGGAAAAACGCCATCGATGGCAATCTGTGTTTATTACGTACTGTAAACTGATCACTTGCCTTACGATACCAATCTATCTGATCATGCTTAATCCAGTCATAATATCCGAAAGAACGATCTTGGGTAAGATTATGCGAATCGAACAAATACAAAACCCATTTTTCAGAATTTCCATCAGATGAAAGGATAGGAAGTACACAATTACCGGAACCGGACAATTTTCCATTTTCGGCATCATAAGTCAGGTTATAGGGTACCGTACGCAAAAATTCAAGAATCTGGGCATTATTCATATCTGTTTCTTCATCATGATTCCCGAACGTAACAGCAAATGGCATTTTTTCTTCCTCGAACAAGCCAGCCAATCTTTTCCAACCACGAAGAGCATTCCAGGAAACCACTATATCACCTGTCAGGATCACAAGATCAGGACGTTCTGAGCGAATAATTTCACGCATCAAGTTATAAGTACTGTCATTCTTTTGTTTATAAGAATCGCTTTCCACCCAGTGCAGATCAGTGAACTGCACAATCTTGAACTTTCCATCACGAAACTTCAAATCAGAAGTCTGGGCTAAACAGGAAAGACACAATAGTGAACTAAATAGGATCAATAAATATTTTTTCATTTCTTTCTATCTGTTCTAAATGGCGCCAAAGGCAACCCGTTACTATCAAATAAATTGGGAACCGCATCATTGGTAAAACAATAGCGTACTGCAACCGGAGTTTTTACTTTTACGGAAGAAACGCTAATCTCACCATTCTTCATTAGTTTGGCATCTGCCGGATATACATTTCCTGCCTGGTCCACTATCTCAAAGTTTTGGATGGTCTTGTCATTACACGTTAATTTAATAGCAGTAGTAGCCACCATAACTTTGCGTCCTTCTATACGGATAGACTTTAACATTGGAGAACAAGGCTCCACTTCTTCCCTATGGTAAGTTTTCTTCAATGCCATATTGGCCAAACGGACACCTACCTGTTTTTTCAGACCCGGATGGATATCAGAGATATCATTCACCAGATCGCTGATTACGACCATTCCGGTGTTATGTAATGTTGCAGCAACATCTGCCTGCTGTTCCCGTAAATAAGCAGCATTTCTGTCTGCATATCCATTCCATGGAGCAATCTGCACAAAATAAAAGGGCAAAAAACGGTGAAATTCATTTCTCCAACCTCTTATCATTCCATCAAACAGAGGACCATAGTCAGCAGCCCGTTCATTATTAGCTTCTCCCTGGTACCAGATGACGCCTGCAATAGTATAATTCTTGATAGGATGAATCATTGCATTGTAAATGGATGAGTTGGCAGTAGGAGACCAACCTGCTACTTGTTGTTTTTGTGATAACTCAAACAACTCCTTTTCATGGCTGAAAGTAAATTCATCGATCCAAGGTTCTACTGCTGTTCCTCCCCAATAAGATCCAATCAGTCCGACTGGCACATTCAGTGCTTCATTCAAATGTTGACCAAAGAAGAAGGCCACAGCGCTGAAATCTTTGTAAGTTTCCGGAGAACAAATTTCCCATTGTCCCTGAATACGTTCTACCGGATACTTAGACGTTGCTTTAGATATCTTGAAAAAACGAACTTGCTTATTTTCCAAAGCTTTTGTGATATCCCCGGCATCACGAACCGGATAGCTCATAATATATTCCATATTGGACTGGCCGGAACACAACCATGTTTCACCCATCAGGATATCTTTTATTTCTCTCTCCAGTTTGTTCTCCCAACCGTAAAAACGAATACTATGAGGTCCTGCAGCTTCCGGAGTACGTATATAAGCTTCCCAAGCGCAATGCATATCCGACTTTACATGTACCGTATCTGTGGGAGCCCAACTGCATACAATCTTCAGGTCCCATACACTGGGACACCATCCCCAAAGCTTCACTTCAGAATTCCGTTGCATCACCGCATGATCACTAATGATAGATGGAAGAGCAAATTCCGGGGTCTGTGCTGATATATTGGCAAATACCAGTATAAATGTTATTATAGTAACTAATCGTTTCATAGTAGTTATTATTTAAAGTTCTGCTTTCTATACCAATCCATGTACTGATTGTATAGTCTGACTGACTCATCACGCAGTCCGGCATGAGCCAGCGAACCGGGTTTATTCATTATACCAAGATATTGATATACCAGAATCTTATCTACAAATGGAGATATAGCCTCCATCTGATGAATAATTCTCTTATCAAAATCAGCCGAGATTAAACTACCATGAGTAGTCTGTTCAAAGTAGAAAAGCTCCATGTCGGCCCATATTCTTGAACGCCCGGCCTTTTGATGCGCTTTAGCTAAATTTTCAAAAGCACGGGCTGATTGACTAAATGTAGTGACACCCACTCCCACGCCATCTTGATAAGCTACGATCTCGACATTGAGTTGTTCTAATTGTTTAATGAATGTGTCATCACACTTTTCGGCCTTAATGTTATAAGGTGCAATGATATTTACGCAATTCGCATTCAGAGACTTGGCTATCTGCGCACATTCATTCACATATGGAATTACATACTCACCAAAATAAGGGTCCAACCATGATTCATTGGGGAAATACCAACCATAGAAACTTTTATGATGTCCATATCTTGCATAAATTTCTTCCATGCATTTGGCTCTCTTCCTGCCCAACTCTTTGTCGGTCATCATCTTTACAGCATCCAGATCCAATGCCCAATAGTCATTGCTTACAAAGAATTTAACACCAAACTCATCTGCTGCCGAAAGCACTGTTTCTATGGGATCTTCACATCCCATTTTAAACTTAGGAGCCAAGTCCGTATCATAAAATGCAAAACCATGAGAAGCTACATTCATCATGACTAAGTATTCCATGCCTGTTTCACGGATTTCACGTATCTTTTCCCGCCACTGGGTTGCAGTAAAGTTTCTCAAATCTTTATCCCAATACACACCTTCTTTTCCGCCTGGGTGTTGGAATTCAAACCAGGAACCGGATATCGGCTTGATATTTGGATTTTGAATGGCCTCCTGCAGAACTTTTGCCTGCGAGACTCCCGGTAAAATGATACCGGCAGCCCCCAAGCCTAAAGTAGTTAGAAAATTTCGTCGATTCATAGTATTAGATTTTTCATTCTGATTTTATAATTTCTTCCAGAACTGTCCAGCATTGATACAGTCCTCTGGGCACATGGAAACATCCTTTCCATTTCCCGCCTTTTAATGGTAGCAACACCTCTCCTCTCCTATTCAGATAGCCGTACCATTCAGCATATTCTGGATCTTTAAAATGATTCCAGGTATAATCATGCACTTTCTCAAACCATTCCAAACATTTCTTATCGCCAGTAAGTTGATAAGCTTTCAATAAAGAAATCAATGTTTCAATATGTACCCACCAAAGTTTTTGATCCCATTCCAATTGTTGAGGAGGATATCCTTTACGATCCATAAAGTAATATATACCGCCGAACTCTTTATCCCAGCCATACTCCAACATTGTCAAAGTAACATTCTTGGCTTTTTCTATCAGTTCAAGACGATGCAGACGCTTTCCAAGATCCATAATGAACCACATGGCTTCAATATCATGTCCCGGAGTCACTTGGCGTCCCTCAAAAGAATCAGAAAGCTCACCGTTAGTCTGTACATTTTCAATGATGATACCTCCCAGTTCCGGACGATAGAAAACCTCCATTACTTCATGGATGCATACCTCCATAGTTTTCTCTAAATAATCAGCATCAAGTAAATGTTCGATTTCCAAAGCCAGATTACATAGAATCATCGGGAGAGCGAAGTTTTTCAAATCTCGCGTACTGGGATGCAGTTTATTCCACTTACCCTTCGGATTATCCACTTTAGACAGAATGATCTCAAAAGTCTTCTTAGCAATATCAGCATATTCCTGATTTCCGGTAGCAAGACTGAGTTGTCCGAAAGCCATGGTTGCAAAAGTGTATGAGAAAATGTTATAAGGATCTACCAGCGGGCGTCCCGTACGGTCAAGAGAGAAATACCAATTGTAATTTCCATCGTGGCCGTACTTTTTCAAGAACTCCCCGCCTTGAATGGCACAATCCAACCATTCCTGACGTTTCTCTACCTTATTGTAGAGCATTGAAAACAACCATACCTCACGGCCTTGCAACCAAACAAACTTATCTGTATCGAAAACATTACCTTGACGGTCCAAGCAAGTGAAATACCCGCCGAACTCGTGATCCTGAGAATGTTCTAGCCAGAAAGGAAGAACATTATCCATCAGTTCGTCCTTATAAAGAGCAGCTAATTTTTTAAAATCCATAATTCTCTATATTATATATGTATATTAAGGTCGATTTCTATTTGGAACTGGTCCAGTAACGCTCAATCTCTTCCAGCGACTTGCCGGTAGTCTCAGGAACGAGTTTCCAAACAATAAGCATATAAGGAACGCACATGACGGCAAATAAAAAGAATGTTCCGGCGGGGGTAAGATTCTGGAGCATCCAGGGGGTTAATTGGCCGATAAGATACGTTCCGATCCATAAAGAAAATCCTGCGATAGACATAGCTAATCCGCGAACTTTGGTAGGATACATTTCAGAAAGAAGGACAAATACCACTGCACATATGGAGACAGCACAGCAAAATACATAAGACAAAAAGAATATAAGCAGGAATATGCTTGAAATACCTAAGGATTCACCAAACAAAAAATAGAATCCTATTAGTAACAAAGTAACGACCATACCCGAAACTCCATAATAAACTAACTTTTTACGGCCGACTTTATCAATAATGACTAATGCCAGAACCGTAGTTAAAGTATTAACCAATCCTACCAGAACCTGATAGAAAAGAGAATCACCACCTGACAAACCTGCTTTCTCGAAGATAGAAGGGCCGTAATACAAAACAGCATTTACTCCCATAAACTGGCCTAATATAGCAATACAAACACCAATGATGACAGCTTTTAGAATTCCTGGTTGCAGCAATAAAGACCATTCGGATTTTGATTCGGAAGATAAAACTGATTTCGTTTCATTCACCTGAAATGCTACATCTTTAGCAGAAACATAAATTCTCTTCAAAATATTTGTAGCCTTGGCATCCTGTCCTTTCAAAATCAACCAGCGGGGACTTTCCGGTATAAAGAAAATGATGATAAAGAACAGTATAGCTGGAAGAGTCTCCATTCCTAACATTCCTCTCCACACCTCAGTTACAAAAATTAAATCAAACCAGCCAGTTCCCGGATTAGTACAACTTTCAGCATAAGCCAGTAGTTGGTAATTCACTAAATATGCACCTAAAAAACCAACAGTCACGGCCAATTGATATAAAGAAACCAATCGTCCTCTGTACTGGGCAACAGAAAGCTCTGAAATATAAAGTGGAGATATTATAGAAACAACACCAATACCAATGCCACCAATTATACGGTAAACAACCAACTGGTTAAAATCAGCACATAAAGCGCATCCAATGGCTGATGTAGAAAATAAAACCGCTGAGATAACCATAGTCAGTTTACGACCGAATTTATCACTCAGGACTCCGGCAAAAAGTACTCCGACTATGGAGCCTATCAATGCACATCCTACATACCATCCCTGCTGTAAGGCATCAAGTTTAAACAACTCTGTCACCTGAGCAATAGTTCCGGAAATGACAGCTGTATCATATCCAAAGAGGAAACCACCTAAGGCAGCAACAATCGACAGGAAAACAAGGTACCCTATATTAATTGTAGATTTCATAGAATTGTTATTTAATATTTTGCTTATATATATGTCCGAAACGATCCGTTACTACTATCTCGATAACTGCATTCTTATTATGAGGAGTCGCTTTAAATAAATGCTCTGTTTTTATAGGCATAATCCAATCATATTCTACCCGTTCTTTATCCGAACAGATAATCTTTGCTTCAGGATCATACCCTTCGAAACGTTGCATCTCACCCATGCACTTGCCATTCTCATACCACTCAACTTTCCACAACTCATCCCAATTCCAAACATTGGCAATAATATCCTGGGGGTATTCTTCTGAAGAACCGACCGGATACCCTCTGAATTGGTGATCAATAGGAAATCCCGCACTCTTATAGCCCCAAGTAACCTTATTACCATTTACTTCATAAATTCCGTAACCGCTGGGGGTACCATCTGTACAGATATCGGCTTTCCAGAAAGTACCGCAAACAGCCGCTGTATTATGTTCCATGAGTTTATCATTAAACACAACGTTCCAATTGTAATGGGAGTGTCCGGAGAATATGTGCGCATCATATCCGGCTAAAAGATTATATAAGCTGGAGGCATTGCTGGTTTCATCAGGAAGTAATGCATTAAACTGTAGCTCTTTTGTAGAACTGCTTGGAATATGCATTGTAACAAAAACCAGATGGTCTTTCGGTACGAAAGATAAATCCTTCTCTATCCATTGCAGCGTTCGCTCATCAATATAACCTATATAGCGATAATGACGATTAATATAGAAGCAGTTATTCAATACAATATAATGTGCCTTACCTCGATTGAAAGAGTAATAGATCGGTCCGAAATATTCTTCAAAAGTCTTGTAAGAATGTTCATAAGAGCGTACTCCATATTCCATATCATGATTGCCTACAGCACGATAGAAAGGAAGTTCCAGGAGATTAGAAGCTTGGATATAAGAAGGAAATATAGCCGGTGCATTACCCACAATATCACCACAATCCAAAACAAAAATATCGCTGTTTCGCCGTTCACCTACAAATTGACGAACATCTTTCAAATATTTCATATACCCCTCAATGTCACTAGTTTTGGCAGCTTGTACATCAGACTGTACCAGACAGATATGTTTATCGTCATTCCTAGGATTCTTAATCAAGGTAAAATCATAGTTTTCCACTTCACTGTCTATTCTTTTGTAATAGTGAGGAAGACTCGCTTCTCTTTGAGGTAGATATCCGGCCGGAGTCGTCACATAAACAAAACGTGCATCCCGATGATATGGTAAACTATACATTCCTTTCGTGTCTGTCAACACACAGTCGAAACCATTCGTCACCACAACATTGGATATTCCTTTACCTTGGCACATAACCTTTCCCTTAATGCCAGAAGCAGATTGAGCCATGGCACTCATATTCAGGATACAGATGCAACATACAAATAGATATTTCAATAAACGTTTCATATTATTTGATATTAAAGTATTCCTTATACCTATCATATAAATGTCCAGCTTGTAAATAAGCAGACTGAGGACTCATGAAATGTGAGAACTCAAACGTAATGGCTTTATCATAGCCGGCTCTCTTTGCAGCTTCTAATTTCATTCTAAGCTTATCAAACTTGATCGGCAAGAAATTTATAGGCATATCACGATCGAACGTCTCCGCATTTGTCCAGCATTTCATTCCATATTTATCTGCCAGCTTTTTATTTACTGTAAAGAAAGCATCTAATTCATCATAATCAATGTGCCCATCTTGAAAAGCACATGCATCAACCACTTCATGGATTCCATCAAATATTTCATTCCATTCTCTTTCGTGTTCCTGAACTGAAACAGCATCTTCCTTAGTTAACTTATCAGTCCCCATCACAGCCTTCTTTCCATCAATCCAAGGAGAAATAAAAGTAGGTAAACCACCAGACACATCCTTACATTGTTTTCCCATTGCACGAAAAGCATCAATAGCCCCTTTGGTTTTACGACTGATCTCGCCACTTATATACCAGCCACCAAAACTCTTATATTTTTCACCATATTGCTTCCAGACTTCATCGATCACATACTTGTTATCTTCAATCTCCCATGACAAATCACCCGTATCCCAGTATTTTCCGGAATCATACAGACCCAAATAAAACTTCATCTGATATTTCTCCGCTAAGCGAAGGTACATGTCTACTAAATCAACAGAGGGCATATAACATCCTCTACCCAATAAATATTTAGAAGGATAGGTGACAAACTTACGATAGCCGGAACGGATCATGATAACAGTATCAATTCCTATATTTCTCATGTGCTGGAAATCTTGATTCCATTCTTTTTCGCCCCAATTTTGATGAGGAATATCATGTGATATTTCATCCAAAAAAGTCCCGGTAATCTTTAAACCATTCTCTTTAGGAATAATAAGCTGATCAACATCGCTTTTCTGTATTGAAGCAAATGAAGTGCTCTCCATTGCTTCAGTGGCCAGCAGTCCAGGAGCTACCCAAGCGGAAGCTCCTGTTAAGGCGACTTTCTTTAAAAATTCTCTGCGGTTACTTGTTTTCATAGTATTCCTTTCTGTATATTATATATGTTAACCTATTGAATCCTGTGTTTAAGCTTTATTATTATAAAACGTTTCTTCTTTATAATACGATGCAAATATAGATATATTTATTAAATAAACAATAGATAATAAATTATTTTATTATTAAAATCTCATTTTCATTAGTATTTAATTAAATAAGGCCTTATTTTTAACTCTTAATAAAGAAAAAAGAGAAATGAATACGAACTAAATATAAAAAATGAGGTGGAATAAAGCTTAATATACTAAGCATGAATTGAATCATAAAAGAACAAATGCTTTCTTTTCCATTATAAAAGATTGAGGTTAATAAAAATATTAATTATCTTTGTGGTAAATAATGAAATTAACAAGATATATGTATCAGCAGTTTTTAAAAGAAATAGAAATAGGGTCTAAGAATGCCCTTATTAAAAAAAGGATTATTACCTATTATATATATAATGGTAGTTCGACAATTCCTGATCTTTCAAAAGAACTAGATTTAAGTGTTCCTACAGTTACTAAGCTAATTGGAGAAATGTATGACGAAGGATACATAAACGATTATGGCAAACTGGAAACAAGCGGAGGAAGACATCCTAATTTATATGGACTAAACCCCAAATCAGGCTATTTCATAGGAGTAGACATAAAGAAATTCTCTATCAATATCGGATTAATAAATTTCAAAGGCGATATGGTAGAACTTAAAATGGATATACCTTATAATTTTGAAAACTCCTTAGAGGGAATGAACGAACTTTGCAATCTGATTCTCAATTTCATAAAAAAACTCCCGATAGATACGGAAAAGATATTGAATATTAATGTAAACGTATCGGGAAGAGTAAATCCCGAATCAGGATATAGCTTCAGCCAATTTAATTTTGAAGAACGTCCCCTCGCAGATGTATTAAGTGAAAGACTCGGTTATCCTGTAACGATTGATAATGATACACGAGCCATGACATACGGAGAATATATGCAAGGATGTGTAAAAGGAGAGAAAGATATTATTTTTGTTAATATCAGCTGGGGATTAGGAATCGGAATCATTATAGACGGAAAAATTTATAAAGGAAAGTCAGGATTTTCCGGAGAGTTTGGACATGTGAATACATTTGACAATGAGATTATTTGCCATTGTGGCAAAAAAGGTTGTTTGGAAACAGAAGCTTCCGGATCTGCATTACATCGTACTCTGCTGGAACGGATACTAAAAGGAGAAAATTCTATTTTATCCAACCGGGTAAATATGGAAACTCCAATAACACTGGATGAAATTATAGCTGCGGTGAATAAAGAAGACCTCTTATGTATTGAAATTGTAGAAGAGATAGGGCAAAAATTAGGTAAACAAATAGCAGGACTTATAAATATCTTCAATCCCGAATTAGTAATAATCGGAGGAACATTATCTCTGACTGAAGATTACATTACCCAACCCATCAGAACAGCAGTACGAAAGTATTCTCTAAACCTCGTCAATAAAGACTCAGTCATTACAGCCTCTAAGTTAAAAGACAAGGCGGGTATTGTTGGGGCATGCATGTTGGCACGAAGTCGAATGTTTGAAGGTACAAACTAGACCTCCAACATTCGTTTCATAAATATAGCCGCGCCTTCCACATCGGAAGGTGCAGGTGCCCATGGCGCAACATCTTCTGGTGGAAGTGGCTTATAAGGGCCACTTTTTATTTCAAAGATAACAGTACCAGACTCTAAAACTACAATACTATGCCAGGTACCGGAAGGAATTTCCACTCCATACATTCCAGCTGATGGATTCAGATTAACTTTTTCCGTCACATTGCCCATATCATCATAGAAAAACGCTATCAGACTTCCGCGCAGAACAATATAAGTTTCTTCCTTATCTACATGACGGTGAGGAGGGAGATAAGTTCCCGGCTCCATGGCATTAAGAAGACGGTGAATAGGTGCATCTAAAGACTCATGAAAATTATAATTCATTCGTAAACGAGAATTCTCCTGAGCATCATGAGTTACCCCGTCCAATAATTCTTCTGAAATCAGCTTCATCATTACTTCAACAATTGAGCAAACTTACTTAAAAGGTTTGCTTTATTTGATACAATAGAAAGTTCTTTGCCATCAGTATCCACTAAAAAAGCGGCTTTCTGAGATGCTACAACAGGAGCTATATCCTTCAAATCTCCTTCTACAAAAACACAACCTGAGAAAAAAGGAACTACAAATTCCTTCATTTTCCCATTCCAGTTAATATATATTGTTTGCATAGGACAATAAGTCTTAAACCCTGCAACAGTTAAAAGCTGCATCAATTTACGCTCCAATCTTGGGGCTGTACACAAGATATACCAGCAACGCGCATTTTCATCCATCATCATATTGTTGTTTGCTTTTTCCATCCTTTTAATAAATCCTTCACAAATAAGATCCAACCTACACTACCTACTCCTGCTAAGAACACAAAGCCTATGAGAATCATCATTTTATTGGGTTTAGCCGGCCGTAAAGGCACCGTTGCCGGCTGTACAACTGTATATACCGGAGTAATTTCTTGCACCTTAGCCTTAGCCATCTGTAATTGTTGAGCAACCTGAGTATATATATTATATGCCAAATTCATTTCATTCTGCAAACGCTCCTGCTCAGCTCGAAAACTTAATAGAATTATATTCTGATTGGCATCAACAAAAGATGCATACTTTGATTGTGCAGACGTATAATTATCTTTAGCCTCTTTATATAGTTTCTCGGTAAAAGCCAAATCATGACGTGCCTTATTGGTTCGATAATCTGTAATATAATTCTGCAGACAACGCATTACCGTATCTGTCAATGAAGCTGAAATCAAAGGGTCTTGCATGGTAACCGACAAAGTCGTAACACCCGTTTTCTTTTCCACAGATACTGCAATACGTCCGCTTAACGCACCTGCAATTGCAGCTTCTCCCCTAGTCAGTCTGAAAGGATCGGTTTTAGCTGTTTCGCCTCTTTCCTCTTCTTTATCTTTAAATAAGGACACCACCCAACCTAATGCTCTAAAAGGGGCCGAAGTAATAGCTCCCCACCAAGGTCCACGCTGATGCTTTTCCAAGTAGGCATAAAGCGTCGTATCAATCTTGCCTTCCTGATCCTTCACCTTTACATCAAAAAGTTCAATCAGAAAGGGGGTGGAATTTACAATATCAGGATAAAGTTCCGGTGAAAGAGCATCTTCACCACTAGAAGCCCCCAAATTGATACCTGCCATAGCTGCCAATGCTCCCATACTGCTTCCACCGGATTTACCACCTGTTTCCGGTGCCAGTGTCACACTTGTAGAGTATTCTTTCGGAATACTGAATGCCACAATCAGCCCCACCAGCACAGCACACCCACATGCTTTAAAAACCAATTTTCTACTTGCCCACACCTTTCCAGCAAGCTCAATCAAATCTATTTCCTGTTCTTCCGGCTGTATTTTGGGGGCATTCAGTTTATTTTCTTCGCTCATAGCTTATTACTTAAAGAGGTTAACCATAGTTGCAATCATAGCAGCGATAGAAGCTGTCGTGCTACCCATACCCAAAATTTCAGCAGCACTCATCCGCTTCCTCTCTTCCCTACTGGGAACAATAATCTCACACCCCGGTTCTATAGCCTTCTTATCGCGAGACTTCAGACGAGATACTGTACCATTCATATATACAACATAGGCCTTTTTCTTCTTAGCCAGATTACCATAACCACCTGCCTGGTTGATGTAATAACGCAAATTCTCACCACGCTTATATAATATAGTATTGGGATACATAACTGCCCCACTTATTTTTACCGTATTAATATATTCAGGAATAAACAGAACATCTCCCTCACGCAAAACCAAATCAAAATCACTACCGGGATTAGATATAGCTTTTTCTAAATCGATACCAACAGTATAAGTATCCGAAATATTCAATTTTTCAACAGAAATAGAGTCCTTTCCTTCTCCCATTTGAGCCATCTTAACAGCGTCAGCCTGACGACGCCGTTCTTCTTCCGTCATTTTACGAATTAGGCGTGCTCCTTTTACATAAGCATCAGGAGTTATTCCACCCGCTTTTGAAACCAAGTCAGATAAACGTTCATTCTTTTTCACCAAGGCATAATTACCGCCAAAAAGCACTTCACCAGCAACAACTACATTCTGTTGCTTACGATATGCAGGGCTTTTACGGACATATACTTCATCAAAGGGTTCCAAATAGAAATTATCTTCCCCACCTACAACTAAACCATCTTTAACATCAAATGAATAGGTTTTTCCCAAAACACTACTAAAAGAAGTGCTCTTAGGATCTTTAATACGGCGAGTAACATCCACCTTTATCGTTGCAGCAGCTTCCAATAAACCACCAGCCTGAATCAATAAATCTTCTATAGTCATCTTATTCGAGAAAAGAAATGTACCCGGATTTGCAACTTCACCATGAATAGATATAGTTTCTTCTTCTTTCAAATCATGAATACTTGGCACATATAGAACATCATTTTTCTGCAAAGGAATATCTGCTGCTGTTCCTTTTAGTAAACCACTTAAATCAATTGCAATTACTTCATGAGACAAATCTTCATTCTCACGATCCAAAAGCACACGATTCAAAAAAGCATCGCCTCTTAAACCTTCAGCCTTCTTTATCAACTGTTTTACAGTATTTACAGTTCCGTTCAATTCATACAAACCAGAACGATAAACAGCCCCACGAATCTCCACACGATTTTCAAAACGATTCAGAACCGCATCTATAGAAATAGAATCCCCATCGTCCAATCGAAAAACAGAATAGTCCATCTCATCTACATTATAGACCTGATGTTCCCGACCACTTTTACGAATAATACGTACCGCTTTCTTGTAAGCATCTCCGGTAAAGCCACCGGCATAACTCAAAATAGTAGCCACTGTTTCAGTCGGCTTCATTTCATAAAACATCGGACGTTTTACCTTACCTGCTATCTTTACCAGAGATTCATAAGGATTAACAATAATCACATCTCCTTCCTGAAGACGAATATCGTCCTTCATCTTACCTTTCATAAGGTAATCATAAACATCCAGATCAGCAATAGTTTTACCATTTCGTACCACCTTAATGCCACGAAGACTACCAATATTATTGATACCACCGGCACGATATAAAGCATGGAAAACAGAAGAGAAAGAAGATAGCGTATAAGTGCCCGGAACGGCAACTTCACCCATTATATTAATCTGGATAGTCCGGATATCTCCCAAAGTCAATTTTATTTGGGAAGTAGGTTCATTCCCTGATATTCCTGAATATATTTTTGAGAATTCACGTTGTAAATATTCATTAGCACCTTTCACTGTCATTCCACTTAACTGAACAGGCCCCAAACCACTCACCTGAATAGTACCTTCAGGTGAAATGCTTTGGCGAATCGTATTCTCTGAAGCCCCCCAAACATCAATAATGACCTCATCACCGGGTCCTAAACGATAGTCTATCGGAGTAGCTAGATTTATGCTCGGTTCAAACGTTAAATTTCGATTCGTAAATACATCATGACCAAATATCTGAGAAGTTTTGTCTACAGGAGAATTACCCATCCTCGTATCTAAAGTTCTATCTGAGATTCCCGCCTCCAGATAATCGACAGTTCTCCTCAATTCTCCCTTATCATCATCATCAACCGGTCTTCTCTTATCATCGGCTAAAGCGCGTTGACGAGTTTGAGAATGTATTTCATTGGATTTATTACTTACACCGCCACCTTCTGATATATTCTGTTGTATCCTGCTGACTTGTTCTTTGGTCACTCCTCTACGCAACAATTCAGTAGTTATCTGCTTCTGGCTTCTTCCACTTTTATGTGCTTCCTTTACGTACTGAATAACCTGATCATCCGACATCTGCTGTGCCATAGCCACCCCAGAAAGGATAAAAATTAAAAAGAATAGTGTTATTAATCTGCGCATAAATATTTGATTAATCTTTAGAATTTCTATAATTAATATAATCGGGCACAAAGGTAGCATATTATTTCATAACGCTCATTTATTTTACATCTAAATTTTGGAAAAAGAAATTAAAACGGTTACTATCAATGGTTCAGGCATCTACCGAATGTTCAACAATACATGAAATTATTTTTTTCATTTCGTTAATTATTGTCAGTGGTTCATATGATTCACATTTTTCAACTAAAGAATTAATCTGTTTACATGCCATATCAGCCCCTACAATATCCTCCTTACTCTTTCTCACTCTTTCATAACATGTAGCTTCGGTTTCGCATGCCGATTCTTTTTCAAATACATATATTCCTCCATTCTCTCCGAGATTTCCAACCTCCAATATCAGCATGCAAGCTTCCGACAAAGTCATCAGGCTACGGGGAGCCTCCGGATATACATCTGCAAAACGAACAATACATAATTTAGCAGGAAGTTTCTTCCTCCTGATTCTTTGTGAAAGTCCTTGCATATAAATTTCAGCTAAACGTTTGCTATATCCCATTACATGTACCGGAGATAGAGCATAATCCGTAGAAATTAACATACATTTATATGCTTTGTATTTAACCGATAAATCCGCTATATTCTTAGTTCCCAAAACATTAACCTGCAGCGCCTCGGTAACATAATCTTCTAGCATAGAAATATTTTTATAAGCAGCAGTATGGAATACTAACTGTGGCATATACTGCTTGAATATAGCTTCCATCCGACTATAATTCGCTACATCTGCCACCAGCACCTTCACTTCAAGATTTTTCCAGTGATCTGATAATTCTAATTGAACATCATATAAAGGAGATTCAGCCTGATCAACCAATATCAACTGGTAGGGATTCAATGCTGCTAACTGGCGAATTATCTCACGTCCTACTGCACCGGCAGCCCCTGTCACCAATATCCGATGTCCTTCAATATAGGCAGCGATCTTGCGAATATCAGCCTGAATAGGTTCACGACGAAGCCAGTCCTCTATCTGAATATCTTTTATAACCCCATCATTCAGGCAATTACTCAAAGGCGGCACTGTCATTACATGAATATTTTGAGCCAACATTCGCTCCATTACACCGGATGATTCTAAATCCGCCAGCTTATCCGGTGTCACAACAACCGTTTGCACATTCTTTCTTTTCAAATGCTCAAACAATCTATTATCATTGGCATAAACCCTGCATCCCATCGTATGCTTACCTATCATCCAAGGTTCATCTGAAATAAAACCGCATATACGATAATGATTGTTTCTACTTACTCGCATAGATTTAGCTATATTAACTCCCGTTCCACGAAAACCGTAAATAAATACATTCACGCAGTGCCGATCATCGAAAGACAAAGCCTCATGCAGCATTTTAACCAAAATGCGCAGACATACCATAAAAGTAAAATTGAGAATATATGCTATAAAGACAACCCCATTCGGTAATGTTTCTCCAAATTCAAAAGCCGACCAACAAAAATTACCAATACCTAATAAGCCATAGCTTATTGTAAGAGATATAAACACCCTATAAATATCCACAAACGAGGAAAAACGAATAACTCCAACATAGGTATGGAAAACAGAAAAAAAACACAGATTACAAAAGAGGGAAAATAGAATCATCCATATATATAATGATACCTTATATATTATGGAAGAAATTCCCAATTGAAGTATGCATGCTAAAAGCATAGAAATCACAACCAAACAGGTATCAACAGCCAGAATCGTCCATTTAGATGCAATATGGGATGAAAGATTTCTATAATATATTTTTAGGTTCATAATTATTGTCAGATCTTAAGTTGGTATACGTTTCTGCAAAGATGGATTTTTTATATTGATAAAACAATTTTTTTAAAAGGAAAATGGCAGAACAACCCCTGAAAGCAACTTCAGGAAAAATTTTCTCAAAAAAATCTTCTTTTCATTTCATAGTTTCGAAGAAAGCTGTAAATTTGCACCCCGTAAAACAAAAAGCCGTTGCCGCTATAGCTCAGTTGGTAGAGCAACGCATTCGTAACGCGTAGGTCGCCAGTTCAAGTCTGGCTAGCGGCTCAAAATCAAAAGCATTGTATTTCTCTTATAATCAAGAAAATACAATGCTTTTTCTTCTCAACTTTCTTTTGCAGCTATTAAAAAAAAGCGATATTGCCCCACCGATGGTGCAGAGTATGTATGCAAAACTGTGTGCAATATCACAAAATTTAATAGTATGGCAAAATTATCATTAGTCGTTTTATCAAGAAAAGATGCGGATTTCAAATATCCGATATTCATTTGCGTATATTCAAAACAGAAAAGGGCATATATTAAATTGCCCTACCAATTAGAAAACCTTGCTCAATGGGAAAATGGGAAAGTTGTTTCGTGCAAAAACATGACTATGCTAAACGCAAAATTGAAAGCCGCATTATCCAAATACAAAGAACGTTTAATAGAAATTGAAAATGCGGATGCCTACAGTGCTATGCAGTTAAAACAGATATTAACACAAAAAGATAATACTCCACAGAGTACAGCAACTTTCACAGACTATTTTAGAGAAAGAATAGAGGACTTAAAAAAGGAGGGGCGTGGAAATTATGCAAAAATGCACGAAGAAACATTGCGTATATTCCTGCTTTCAGAAGGTGAAGTACCCTTTGTTATAATGAACCACATCACAGTAGAACACTTTGATACTTATATGAAAAGAAAAGGCTACAGTGACGGTAATAGAAACATCCGGCTATCCCACATCAAAGCAAGAGTAAACGAAGCGATTAAATACGGGCTTATAAAATGCGAGAAACATCCGTTTGCATACACCAAACTACCATCATCTGAACCCAAAGATTATGATATAAGCATTGCAGACTTTATTAAGATAGTAGAAGCCAATACAGGCAACAGCAAAAGATTAACGCTTGCAAAAGATATGTTTCTACTCTCTTTTTATATAGGTGGTACAAACCTTGCCGATATCGTACAGATAGACTTTAGTCAAAAAGAAATAAACTATATCAGACAGAAAAGCGGTGCACATAAGAGAAAAGACCGGATAACCAGAATAACCATTCAGCCAGAAGCAAGATATATTATAGATAAGTATATAGGGAAAAACGGACGTTTAGATTTAGGCTATAATTATACCTATACAAACATGTGTTGTTATATCAATAGCTGCCTAAAGCTGTTGGCTAAAGAGTTAAATATTAAAAGCAATCTCACATTCTACTCTGCTCGTAAAACATTTGCGCAGTTTGCATCTGAAATTGCGATACCCTACCCAATTATAGAATATTGCCTAGGACATTCTATTAAGACAAACATAACTATTAACTCTTATGTGAAAGTTAAGCAGTCACAAGCGGATGCAGCGATAAAACGCGTCATAGAATACACCAAACAACCAAAGATTTTTGAAGACTTTATAAATCTACGGAATCAAATGCAAATGATGGTGATATAATATATAATAAGGTATAAAAGAAAAATAATCACTTAAAAACTTGTATAATATACAAAAGTATATTATCTTTGTAGAGTCAATTTAAAACGAATACATTATGAACGAAAAAGAGTTCTTTCTCGACTTACTAATGAAGAAAAAGGCAGAAATGAAAATGCTGGAATACATCTTCAATAGCAGTCGACAAATTAGTGAAAGCAAAATGAATGCAGTTCTCGACCGTAAAAGACAGCTAGAAAAAGATATTGCAACGATTGAAGAAGCATTAAAAAAGCTGGAAAAGAAAAAGTAGTAACAGTTCTCCCCTTCGGGGGAGAATTAAAAAACAAAAAGATATGAGTACTTTGCAAAAAGATTTAGAGATTCTAAAACGGATTATGACATCTGATAACCCCAATAAAATGGGGGAATTTCAGAAGAAAGTAGATGAAATAAACGCACTTTACCCATCAGAGGAAGACGGGAATATAATAGCTGATTTCGTGCTACAATGTTACGAAGAAATAGGGAATGAGCTAGACCAAGTAAAAAATGAACTAACAGTTCGCCAACAAATTGCAGACATAAGCGGCTTTATTTCTCTATCATATATAGCGAAAAACTATTTTGGCAAATCTAAGCAATGGCTAAACAACAAAATCAACGGATGTATTGTTAATGGCAGACCTAGCGAATTTTCCAAAGAAGAAAAAGAAAAATTAAATCACGCTTTAAATGATTTAAGTAAGAAATTAGGCTCAATTCGCATTTCATAATGCGCTTTAAATTGACACCGCCCCGTAGTTGAGCCGCTACGGGGTTTTTTTATTCGACAAAAAAGCCCCGACCCTTACGAGTCGAGGCACAAACTTATCAAAAATAAGTATTACTTCTACATGCTATATAACAACTAAAACTGGAAAAGGTTGTAGGTAAATCCAATACCCGCATACATTCCACACGGATAGCCGTAACCAGCCTGCACCCCTACCCCGAACCTTTTACGTTTTAATTTGTCCCGAATATAGATAGTTTGCGTTTTCTGATATACTTCTATGCTATCTAGTTTTGCCTGATACCCGGACACATACGCCGTATAAAGACTATCTTTATATACTTTCTGCGAAATAGGTATATAAATAAAAACGGTATCGTGAACTGTGTCACCCGGCAGGAAAATAGGATAAGGCACAGAGTCTATAATGGTTTCGCTACTTGCAATCGGAACAGGGAAAAAGACTGTATCTATTGAGAAAACAGTATCGCTAATAACTTCCCTCGTTAATGCACTATGATTCTCCCTAAGGTTATCTAACAAAATGATACAGGAAAGACAGATTATTATAATGTATGGTAAAACGTTTCTCATAGTGCTAAGATTTGTTTTTTCAAGTTATTTGCATCGTAACTGACATGTACCCATGCGAACCCTTTTTCGTCGATTAGTTGTTTAAAAGGCAAGCCAAGTTCTTGAATGAGATAAAAAAGGCGTCGGTTCTCTTTTTGACTACCGCCCGAAATATCCGCCGCCATCCCGCGCAAATGGTCGCTATTACCTGCACCCTTTACTTTCCTGTTCAGAGCCTCACAGCGAAAACCACTATTAACAACGATGGGTTTTCTGTATGCTTCCCGTAGTGGGTCGAGTACATTGTTTACTAATGCCGTCAAATTTTCAACATGTTCTTTCTTGCACCTGTTATCAATAAGGTACTTATCAGCCGTATTAGAGCGGCATAGTTCTGCAATTGTGAAATACTTCATATTTGTTATTTTACTGATTAATCTTTATTTTCTGATAGTTGGCGAGGAACGGTACATTCTTGATAAATTCTACAGATACTACATAATACAGGAATGACACACATTTATACGTAGCACTCCCTTTTGTACAGAGTTGTTTCCAGTTGCGTAATACATTTACACCATAGAAATAGAACACCGAATAAGTCACGAACGAAACGCACTGCAACGAACCGTCCGGGTTGCCTTTTTGCTCCCCGATGTAGTAAATAGCGCATACCATCACAAAGAACGCCATCGCTTCAAGAACACACCGGAAAGCCTTTTTAAAGCTGAAACTTTCGTTCTGAACCAACAACCCAGCCAGTAAGCCGAATAAGAAGTTAACTGCAAACAGTGCGATAAGGCTTTTGATGTCACCACTTACCGGGTTAAGATAGGCGGCTACGCTTGTAACCAGTCCTACCAATAGTTGTTTTAAATAATACATATCATTTATTTTTATTACATAAAAAGGTCTTTACATTCAGCCCTTTAGCCGAATAAACTACTATTGTGGTTGCTGGAACATTAGCAGCGCGAGGCTTGTTTGCAGTTTTTCTTGTCTTAATCTCCACCATTGCATTCTATCATTTTACATGTGAAACTATTAGCGTAGTAATCAATATCACCACCAATTACAATAAAGTTCTTCCCTTGAACATGTCTATCCGTTATACGGGTCAAGGGATTTATATTATTATCATTTCTAATTACCTGTGTTAACAGTATTTTGGTTGCTCTGTATTGGTTCACTATTCTACTTAACAAATGTTCTTCGGGGCGTATTTCTGCATCAGCAACACGCGAATATAAGTTATCTGTCAAATACTCGCCATAAAGCAATGCTTTTCCGTAACATGCACCATCGTTGTTATATGAACTTATTTTCAATTCTATCTCTTCCAATTCATTGATGTAATGCTCGTTTGGCACATTTTCATAAATGCGGTCTGATTTATCATTAGCCTTTATTGTGCTATCATCGCTTTTATACATTACCTTAAAATCACGAATTATTTCACCAGAGGAAATATATACGTCGGAATTACTTTTTTTAGTTTTATTGGCAGCTAATAGTTCAAACTCAAATTCGCCGGAAATAGGTTTATTTATGGGTATTATAAAGCCCCGTAATCCGGTATAAGGCATTGATAACTTTTTCATATTCGGTATATCTATCCAATCCATTGAACCATCATTGTTCCAGCTTTCGGTACTTAATACAATAAAATTTTTTTCGTTTTCTTCCCAATCCATAGAATAGGAAGCATCACCGGACGTATTGCCGTAATACATGCTACCTATTCTAATACGGCAAGCCCTGCTCTGTTTCCCGTATCCTGCCCTACTATTCCCCCACGGTATTAAAGATTCATCCTCTATTATTTTAACAGACCCACTAATTCCTATCGCACCATCAGCGTATAAGGCAGATGCACCAACAAAACTCATGACTTTATACCATCCCGGTCTTAAAAGGTTCACACTGGATGTTATATCAGATGTAGGGTATTTAATTCTAATCACATCAGTATATGAGTAGTCTGTTATATCCGGCTCTAATTTTCCATTTGCATCCTTTGTTTGCCCATAAACACAATATTTCATCAAAGTAGCACCATATAAATCACGAACTATATCTTTATAATCGTGAATGTTTGATTTATCAACTGTAATACTGCCGTTAAATAGAATGCAGTTCCATTTGTCAGGAGTTAAATATACCGAATGGCATACCTTCGTTGCATTATCTTTTGTATCATCCGTACTTTCTAATTCCTTTAGACTGTCAAAATCTTCATCCGGTACTACGTAATCAATAGGGTAATTATTACATTTTACAGTAGCCTTGTTGTAACCGCCTATAATATCTAAGGAATGGTTAGACCCTGCAAATCCGATGTCGCTGACTTGCATCTCATTAGAAGAAACATACATAGAATAGCTAAAATCCGCTTCATACCTATAATACTGCCCATAATGGTCTGCATCAAGAAAGTAAAGACTTCCGCACCAATCGCAACAAGTCCAATTCAAAAATTTACAAATTTCCGATATGACCTCAATCCATTTCATTGCTTTCCCGTCTTCATCGAAAAAATTCTGTTCACTTAATGTTATAGAATTAAGAACATTAACTATATTTGAATATTCACTTTTACTTCTTGCGTAGACACGCGGTATAAACACATATCTATAACTGCCATTTGAAGCGTAAACAGCACGCTTTATCAAATCTAAAATAGATACAAAGCTAAGTTCTCCATCTTTTTTCCTTAAGTAATTTACACTGTCTAATGATGAAAATGCACTAACGCATTCGATTTCCAGTTCAAACGTAGCACAGGCATATTCTTGCGTATATATTTCCGGCTTAACAAAACCACACCATGTAATGATATTGTCGCGTAACAAATTGACACGAAATTGCTGATAGTCTACAGAATATAAATCACGCAAATAATCATTTCCGACAACTCTAATCGTAGCTGTTGATAAACGCGTAGGAGTATATATGAATCTTTCATCATCAATAGAAACGGTGAAAGGTTCGTCACCGGATGCGGTCAAACAAATGGCATCCCCAGTATAACCGTCTTTTTGTATTTCAACCTTATATTCATGCCCATCTATTGATTTAAAAGGAATTATGTAGTTCGTTTTGTAGTTCATATTTTTTTTCCTGTTTTTTTCAAATAATTGCTTAATGTCAAATACAAGGTATCGCCTTTTATAGCAATATCGCTTGATAAACGAATTTCATTACTACCGGATAATGGCATAATTTTCCGAGACAAAGAATCATACGAACCACTGTTTAACATATTAAACAAGTTACTCTGTTGAGAACTGTTTAAAATCATTTCACCGCTATTAAGTAAAGCAGGGACTTTATCACCCGCAAACGACGCCCCCGGAACAATGCCGCCTGATGCAAAACGCGGCATGCTTGACATCGCAGCAATAATCGCGGCAACACCAGCCAAGCCCAATGCAATTCCAACAAATGGAATACCTGAATGAGCAGATATCGCCTTTGCTCCTGCATTGGCTACTTCTGCCGTTGTATTTACATTCGTCGTTGCTGTATCCTGCTCCTTTACACCCATCATTCCAATAATAGCTGGCATAGCTTGTGAAATAGCAGTTAAAAGACTTGCTCCCCATTGCAAAGTAGAATTTGTATTTTCATCAAACAGACCGGAAAGACGCCCCATAATTTCACCGACACCGGAAAGAGAGTCGGCGAAATCGTTGTTCATCTCTATATCTTCTTTTTTGAATATGGGTTCGTACTTAGAAAGTTTAATTTTAGATAAGTCTGTAGCGTTAGCACCCTTATTTTTCTTTGTTCCGCCATTCAATACCCCTGCCATTTCAGAAGACGAAATTTGAGACAACTTATTTTCCCCATACTTGGCAGCAAATGCCCCCTTACCCGTTTCTATTTGCAGGTTTATTTTTCTTGCTTCCAGTTCGTCAATAGTGGATTGAACGGCTATTCGCGCCTGTGCTGTTGTGGCGTTAATTAGTTCCTTGTTCTTGATGGCAATTTGTTCGTTTAAGGCTGCAATAGAGCCAGTAACCGCCGGAACTGGATTTGCATTTTTGGGGTGAAGCATAGGAGTTTTATTACTGCCTTCCATTCCTCCCGTATCTTCTCCGAGTTCTTTTTGGAAGCGGTTATACGCCATGTCATAAGTTCGACGTTGAGTAGGAACAACTTTTTCTATACCTTTATACTCCGTATGCAAGTTAACTGCACTTTGGAGCTTTTCATCCTCCCATCTTACAAGCAGTTGATTATAAAGTATAGATTGTTTATATTCGGCATTTAGTTCTTCTTGCAATGCCGACATCTTTGCATTGTGTACTTCACGTTCTTTAGCTCCATCACTGTTTGAGAATGCCCAATCGGCAACGCCTCCGCTCTTTTTTCGTTCCTCTAAAGCAGCATACCTCCGCATATATTCCTCATATCCTCTTTTAGAAGAACCTTTCAATTTGTCACGTGTTTTGGCATCTGATAAATCATAGCGTAAAATGTCCTCAAAATCTTCAATACCTACATCGTTAGAGTTCAGGCGAGTTCCTTGCACGATAGACTTTCTTAGTGCATCCAGCACCGTTTCTTTCATAACGTCTACGTCCTTTTCTTGTTTTGAAAGTATGTTATTCCAATCTTCAAAACCTTTTCGACGCCCATACATTGAACCGGCTTTATCTTGCGCCATCTGCCTAGCGTCTTCTAATTCTGTTGCATTCTTACCGGAAAAGACTTGATAACTCATTCGGGTATTGCCCAACTGGTCTAATGCAGAAATAGCATCTTTAGCCTTGCCTATGACATCGTCCATACCTCCAAGAAAGCCTGTAAAATCACCCGTAGACAAAGAAGTAAAGAATTCATCTACAGAAGCCTTTGCACTACCAATTATAGACGCCCATGCGTCGCCAGTTGTTTGGCTGGAACTCATAGTTTTCGTGAATACTTCCGCTGCACCAGTAACAACACCAATTGCACCAGCGAATTTAAGCACACCAGCCCCGGCTGTTTTTGCCATGTTGCTAATGTCACCCTGAAAACCGTTAACGCTAGACTTTGATTTATCTAACTTTGCGTCAAAGTCATTCGTTTTAAGTAAAAGCCTTGTTACTATATCAGCCATATTCTTGAATTGTTTGCTCCATTTGTTTTGCCATTTCTCGCAACCGTTTCATGTCTTCGTCGGAAACGCTTGTATCCTTTATTTCTGTATCTCCGCTGTCCCACGGAAAACGGAGTATATCAGTCTGTTTCAATTTCTTCGTACTGTTTACTTGTGCTATTATATAACCAAGTATGCGCGTTTGTTCCCACGTCTCGCGATTGCGACGGTAAAAGCCAGTTAGAAACGCCTCTATTTCTCCGAATGTCATTTTATACAGAAAGTAATCAGGAGACACGCCCCCTTCACCTACTACACGTTCGTATAGCTCATGTACACTTACCGGGTTCTCTTTTTTTTTGAAGTCTTTTTATTGCTAGCTTCAGCGGTTTGTTGCTGTAAAGTCAATTCATCAACTACGAACGATTTATAAGCATTAAATAAACCGGGGTCTGCGTCGCAAAGGTCTACAAACTCTGAAAACGGCATAAAGAAAGTTTCATTGTTAGCGATTAATGTACTATAGAAAAGCACATATTCATCTATTAACTTACCGAATACAAACGGTTTGCCTGTTATTTCTTCGTAAACAAAGAAGTTTTTCAGGATATTCTTTAAAATGTACTCTACGTTTTTGATAATAATCTTTTTCATATACAATAGAATTAGATAGGGCGGCTTTCACCGCCCCATAATTTACAAAACTATCCTAATGGGTCGTCTTCAATGCCTCCATCACCACCGCCTGAACCGCCACTATTACCGCCCGCTGAACTATCACCGTTCGTTAGTTCGCCTGTTCCGTCCATACTCACAGAAAAAGTTGCTTTGTCACCGTCTGGAAAATCCAGTGTAAGCTGCCCCCTAAAACCAAGCGATTCTGCCCTCTTGTGCTAAAATAATCCTACCCCCTTGATTCCAATATAAAAATACCCCTGCTTG